>JGI24891J29808_1000158_pt1 | contig 83678 bp, 79 predicted proteins | sample FreactcultuFSWF8_FD_29808 | JGI IMG/M metagenome (IMG submission 29808)
AACCCTAACCCTAACCCTAACCCTAACCCTAAAACCCTAACCCTAACCCTAACCCTAACCCTAACCCTAACCCTAACCCTAACCCTAACCCTAAACCAGCGACAAATCAAAGTCATCGTTGGGTCAAGTCATGTCGCGCCTCCTGAGTACATGTCTGAGTTGCAATGGCATCCGGAAGAGCTACTTCCGCCAGTCCTGAGCAACAACAACGAAATCTTCCTTACACTCCAAGTGCAGGACACTGGCAAGGGTCTGAGTCGGGAAGAAATGGACAAGCTCTTCAATAGGTTCGCGCAAGCAAGTTCAACAACCAGCTCTACTGTAAGCCTCGGCACCATAGGTTTCCTCAAGTTTCATGGCTGACATAGTTTCAGTATGGTGGATCGGGTCTCGGTCTCTTCATCTCGATGCAACTGGCTGAGCTGCAAGGTGGTCGCATCGGCTTGTCGAGTCAGCCTGGGCAAGGAAGTACGTAGCGGTCCTGCTTTGAAAGATTTACCGCTAACTTTTCCAGGTACCTTCGGATTTTACGTCAAGGTGAAGAAAGCCATGGCCACCCAAGAGCAGGAACAATCTCTTAGAAGAATCTCAGAGACGTTAGAAACTCATCTTCCGAGGAACGTCGACAAATCTCTCGACATTTTGCTCGTCGAAGACAATGTAATCAACGCTCGCATCTTGAGCAAGCAACTTCGCGCAAAAGGGCATCAAGTCCACGTTGCAATCCACGGACAGGAAGCACTCGACTTTTTGCGTATCACCAAGTATTCGCAAGGGTCCGACAGCAATGCCGTCGAGCTGGATGTCATCTTGATGGACTGGGAGATGCCAGTGCTCAACGGTATTGATTGTACGAAACAAATACGACAGCTGGAAGAGCAAGGCTCGCTTAAAACACACTTGCCCATCGTTATTACTTCTGCGAACGCGCGGCCAGAACAGATCGAGGTAGCCTATGCTGCTGGAACTGTAAGTGATCGAATCATCGTATGTACACGACCTCACGGGCTAATTTCTGCCATCAGGATGAGTTCTTGTCTAAGCCTTTCACTGTCACACAGGTTCTTGAGAAGATTCGGCAGATGAACAATTAAACTGAAGCGGAAGATGTTGGATAATGTAACACTGATCTGGATAATGAGCTTCACGAACATATATCAATACACGACAGAGAATACAAACAAGCGCAAAGATGAATCATACACGGACATACCCTTCTTTGCTTAGACTTGCTCAATACGTTTAATGGGATGCTTTGCCTTGTCAAAGTGCCGATCGTAAGTTGTTTTGACCGTCGCAAAGGGTTTCGTTCGCCATGTCGAGCACGCTAGTACCCCATGTCACGTCCGTCTCATTCTGTAGTTATTGTCGATGGCGTCAAATTCTGCCTGTAGCTCTTGGTGATCAAGGGGGAGTATGCGAATCTTCCGTAGATTCTTGAGGTCTTGTATGCTTCTGTTGGGTGATACAAGCCAACGAGGAGACTTGTGAAGGCAGAATTGACCCAAGGCCCACATTGGTATCGAAAACTGCACGGCGGTCCCTCTCTTGGACACTGACCATTCCTTGTCGCGTTCTGCTAGACCCTTACTCTGGTAGGCATAATGCTATCACTGGCCGTGTACAGACAAAAATCTGCACGTTTCTACGAATTTAGACCCTTCTATGTTTAAGCTATGTGTTCTCCATGTCTCTAGAGGCCGGTGCGACTTTTGACCGCTTCTTACTGCCGCTCGTATGTCCGGTACCTAAGTGCTCGCCAGATCTCGCTATCCTTAGCACTTGACAGTTGTGTTTAAGGTTTTTGGCTAGCGGCGTTCACTCCGGTCGGCAAATGTCCAGACTCAAAATGCCAAACTTCGCGAACGCTGCTTAGACAGGCAACTTCTCCTCCGACATTCACCTTAAACCGCGAATTTGACTACCAGATTCAATTTCGGGTCTCATGTGCGAACAGTGGCCGATTTTTGCGGTCTAATATCTGCCCGGTCTCCCAATCTTCGGACGCACACGACGGAGATGTTTAGAATTTACCTTCTATTGCCGTGATGGGTTTGTCCATCTACTTGTCTCTACTGTTTCGCTGACAGAGCACAAGAGAAGATGGACGCGGCCAAGAAAATTGGTCGGCAATGACAGCATTTTGTAGACATGAGTTCTTTCGTGATGGAGGATAGAATTGCCGTGTCCGACACTGAGACAGCAGCTACGCAATATATAAGGTGATCTCTCTGCCTGGAGACTACAGGACCAACAGTACAACTGAAACTTCAACTCTCCAACCCACAAGCACTCGGTCAAAATATCGGTTCATGTCTCGCTACGCCGCTGCATTCGCAAACCCCGCCGGTCCTGGCGACGCTCGTCCCACTGCTCTGCAAATCGTCAAAGACGAAGGTGCTAAGGGCAAGTTGGCCGGCAAGGTCATCGTGATCACCGGAACCTCCTCTGGTCTCGGCATCGAAACTGCTCGAGCTCTCGCGCAAACAGGAGCGAGACTGATTCTTACTGCCCGTGATCTGGAAAAGGCAAAGACCGCCCTTGAAGGCATACTCGAGCCTGGTCGCGTCGATCTTGTCGCCATGGACAATACCTCTCTGGAGAGCGTTCGCGCTGCTGCGAAGGAGGTTCTCAAGATCTCGGGCAATCAAGTCAACATTCTCATCAACAATGCTGGAATCATGGCTTTGCCTGATCTTCAGCACACTAAGGATGGCTTCGAGATGCAATTTGGCGTCAACCACCTGGCGCACTTCCTCTTCTTCGAGTCGCTAAAGCCTGCACTTCTTGCCAGCGCCACGACTGAGTGCTCTTCTCGGGTCATCAACCTGTCTTCATCAGGCCATCGCATCTCTTCCATCAATGAGTCTGACAACTACAACTTTGAAAAGGGTGGGTACCACGGCTGGGTTGCTTATGGTCAATCCAAGACCGCCAATGTCTACATGACCAACGAGATCGAGCGACGCTACGGATCTTTGGGTCTCCATGCGAATGCCGTCCACCCTGGCCTGATCGGGACCCCACTCATGAAACATGTCGACGCGGACGTTCTGGATGGTTGGGCTCAAAACGAGGCGATTGGTCGGCTTATGAAGTCTGTCGCACAAGGTGCTGCGACCACAGTTTGGGCTGCTGTCGGTAAGGAATGGGAGCATAAGGGTGGAAAGTATCTTGCTGAGTGCGAGGTCGCACCTCTTGGTGAGGATGACCACAAGGCTGAGAGCTTCGGTCACGTTCCTCACACTTATGATCCTGAGAGAGAAGCTCGTCTTTGGAAGGACTCTTTGAAGATGGTTGGACTGGAAGACAATTAGATAGTAAGTCTTGTACTATGTAGATCTTTGCAAGCAGGATGATTCGACATCAAGCCTCGGCCTTCTTGGTGACTTCGAATCCGCTCCAGCTCTCAATTGCTTCTTTGCAAACACGTTCGTACGTCTCTATGCCAGCCAAGTAGTTCAATTGCTCCCTCTTCTTGCCTGGAATGTTGGCTCCCATGTACCACGAGTTGGTCAAGGGGAACAAGGTTTGTTCGTTCATCTCTTGGATGTCGGCTGCCCATTTGTCCGCAGCTTCTGGGCGTGCTTCAATTGTCTCGATACCTTCTTCGTGCATCTTCTTGATCATATCTGCAACCAGGTCGCCTTGTACTTCTATCGTTGTTGTGCCGTTTGACAATGCGGTGGGCGCTTTGCAACAGTGTTAGTCAAGTCAAATGTGATCAGTATGACGTGAATGGAACATACCTTGTGGACTGTACACCATGAACATGTTTGGAAGACCTGGTGCGGTCATTCCAAGATGCGTCTTCACTCCCTCCTTCCACCTCTCTCGGAGATCAACGCCCTGTCTGTCTTTCAATCCCATACCAGTAAAGCTGCCGGTGATAGCGTCATAGCCAGTAGCAAGCACAACGGTGTCGAACTTGTGCACAATACCATCCTCTGTCTCGACTCCCTCGGCAACAAATCGCTTGATGCCGTTGTTCTTCAAGTCAACCAGATGCACATTATCCTGATCAATGCATTCGTAGTAATCTTGCTCCAGACTAGGTCTCTTGGTACCAAGAGGATGCGGTGGTTTCTCCGGTGCGACCAGATCCTTTTTGGCTTGATCCTTGATTCGAGCACACACCTTGTTTCTCCAGAATTCATACATCAAATCATTGGTCTTCTGGTTGAACATGCAATCTCTGTAGTTTGCAGTGTTGAAGGCGAAAGCTCCTCTGGCCCAGAGTTCTTCCCATCGAGTCATGCGTTCCTCTTCGGAAACTTCATCCAAGGCTTTCCCATCTGACCAGTAAGGGACACCGAAGAAGCATTTTCTTGTGGCTGCGAAGATTGTCTCGTAAATAGCTTTGTACTGGTTCTGCTCTGCTGCAGACATGGGTCTTTGCCTCATTGGTAGAGCAATGTTGGGAGTGCGCAGGAAGACAGTCAGGTCGGAAGCTTGTTTGGCGACTTCTTGGACAATCTGAACTCCAGTGGAGCCTTAAAAGCGAATGAGTAAAAACATCAGGGTGTCAGCAGATTCACCACATACCTTGTCCAATCACAGCTGTAGACTCGCCCTTGAAGTAGTGACCTTCTTCAGGAAAGTCGGCTGAGTGCAGCAAGACACCTTTATAGTCCTCGATTCCTGGAAACTCCGGATAGTGTTTCTTGTACGATGAGCCAGCAGCAACGATCAGGTATCGACAGGTAACCTCTCTGCCAGATGCAGTCTTCACCGACCAACGCTTGCTAGTCTCATCGAAGTTGCACTCGACAACAATCGTCTCAAACTGGATGTGGTCATTCAGATCAAGAGTCTTTGCTGCATGTTCGAAGTATCGTCGAAGCTCTTCGTGACCTGGGAATCTCTCACTCCAGTTCCAATCTTTCCAGACTTCCCTGACAGTGAACTGGTAATAAGGAACTTCCGAATCGACGCGTGCTCCAGGATACCTGTTCCAATGCCAGACTCCACCAAGAGCTTTGCCGGCTTCAAAAATCTTTGCGTCCAGACCCAGCTGGCGAAGTTTATACAGCGTGTAGAGGCCGCCGAAGCCACCGCCGACAACCAATGCATCGAGCTCGATAAACTGATCTGTCCGCCAATCTCCCTTCACAGATGCTCTGTTTGGAAGGCCGGGCATGCCGATAAGCGATTCGTTTAAGTAATGTCGAAGTGAGATGTTGTCGATGATTATGAAGACTGGGTGGTGAGTGAGCTTGCAGAAGAAGTGAGCAGATTGGAAGGAAGGAGTATTATCGTAAAGTGATTCGCAGCTTTTGATCTGGTACCTATGTCATTGTTGAACCTAGTCTGCTAGGATATTTGAAAACCGGAGCTCAACGCCCACTTTCAATTCGAGGGCTAAACTCCGCGGTGCGATCATACCCCAACATGGTTACCCCGCTGTCAACGGCGCGATCTGCTCCTGAAACTTTGTTCTTACTGTCGTCAGCCAAACCTATTGAAAGACTACGTCAACTATAGTGCCTGAGTTTCTGTTATAGGCCTCGAGGATCGTATTGGAGCCTCGCCATCTTCATGTATCGCTTGGCTCCATGAACCCGCATACTCCGGCCCCATATGATCACAGGTAGCCCCAGAAGTGCAAAGAAGACTGCGAGACAGCCTACGCAGACAAAAAGGTCATACATCCCTAGAGCTTCCATCCACGGTGTTGCTGCGAACACGATAGCAGTCGCACAGATGTTGCGCACAAAGGCGACACCAACGAGGGCGTCGCCAGCAATATTTCCGTAGCCGTCCAGAAGGTATGTTAGAACGCCATGGCCCAGTCCCACGAATCCGTAGCCGAAGATACCGATGCCGATGCAAGGAATGATCCAGTGCATGCCGTGCGCTGTTGACAGACCGTACACGAACACGCCAACTGCAGAAGCTATGGCCGGGAAAATGGCAGTGTACAGGCGAAACTCTGGCTCATAGATACCATTGTTGCGCTTCGCCAACCAGAGGATGCTCCTGTCAGAGAGCAGTGCCGCGTAGACTGACGCAATTGATGCACCAATGAAGGCAGGCAGATTGAGAAGACCGACACCAGTGGTCGAGAAGTTGTATGGGGGATATGGAAAGACAGAAGCGCTTGTTGTGTTGACCATCGAGTACCAGGCTAGTTGAGTACCCCAAGTGAAGGCGACGTAAGTTATGGCTGGGAAGGCGGCCAAGATTATGAACGGCTGCCAGACGTGACGCAGGAAGAGTTTTGCGGGAGCATGAGTTGGCGTGACGAGGGCCATGCGTTGGCGGTATGATCGCATGGGAATGGCTTGATCAATATCCGGAGTAGAGACAGCGGATGCATACACTTCCGGCAAGCCAGTCTTCCCATGCTTGTCGATAGTGGACTCTTCGATTGGCGGGAGAGGGTGTTCATCACCAAGTGTTGTAGGCATCGTGAACTTTGTTTCCTCGTAACAGAAGATGAACAAGATGATGTTGATTGCGATGAAGATGGCGCACCAGTAGTAGCCCCAGCGCCAACCTTGAGAGCTTGCGATGAATCCGGCAGCTATTGGAGCGAGGAAGACCTGTTGTGTTAAGAAAGTCAGTCCATGTAATTCAAGAGACTCGATCCTACTTACACCGGTGTTGGAGGCAAGGAGGTATATGCTATTCGCCATGCCGCGCTGGTGAACGAAGAACAGATCTTCAACAGTCATCTGGACGAGGACCTCACTGACTGACCCAGTGAATCCAGATATCAGATTCGCCAGCATCAAATCCGTGTAAGTGTTTGCTTTCGCCAGCCAGATTGACATGGCACAGTTAACGATACTGCTGCCAATATAGATTGGTCTACGACCATATTTTGACGCCAATGGTATCAGGAAGACGGATCCTATTGCAAGACCAACGCAGTTGATAGCGAACGTGTTGTTTTCCTGGCTCCATGAGATTCCAAGCTCTTCAACTTGAGCCTGCCACAACGTGGGGCTGATGTCAAGTCTGCGTGAAAGATGTGTCAGCGATGAGCACCAGAGGTTTGCATTGGCGCGAATCATACAATGCGAAGACGAGAAGGGTGTAGAATGCTGTGATGCCGAAGTTGAAGTATTTTCTGCTCGTATTCCAATTCTACGACAATAGCATCAGCAAATGCAAAGATCATCCGAACTTGCAGGCGCTTACCAGTGGATCATTGGGGTCATTCGAAGGCACTGGCCACAGTCTGATTTGTGAGCCAGTGGGCCCAGCAAACTCTTGGTCTGTGCAAGACTGTGTCAGACAAGGGCGCGAAGATGGTTTGGGTAAGTTGAGCATAGACGTACCTTGCTCAATGAGTACGCTGCCTGGTGGAAGTGATAGCCCTTCTTCCATGCTGTGCGATGATTTTGGAGGGACTAAGATGCAGCTAGTATGGCAAGATATGGCCTTGCTCGTGACAATGTGATTCTGCTTGCCCTCGGTGCGATGTCTCGCGGATATTTATCAATGTTTTCAGACATGAGCAACTTCAAAGTACGTACATTCGATGAGCGAGGTAAGCCTGGCACTTTCTCTAGGCCTATCGCTGAGGCTGCGACAGAAAGGGTAGGTTCACGAGATCTCAAGATAAGTCTAGGACCGAGTCGAGGATAAGGATGCAAGCTGTCTCGCTGCGGGGTTCGCGGCTGAAAGGCGGGACTTCCAAAAGCGTAGACCTTCCTATCGTGGCAGGTCTAGGCGGGAGAAACTTCATTGTTATCTCCATCGTGGGGATGTTGATTGCGACAGCGAAAATCTCTCAAGGTCTAATCAGCTTTGCTTCTTCTTTTCTGTATTATCTTGGGGCGCGTACTTGTGCCCTGCAAACGCTTCAATCTCACCATGACAAGCACCACAACCGTCTTCCGCAATGGACTCATTTTCACAGGAAGAGAAGACGCCACATCTCCAGTTGAAAGAGATATCGTCGTTGCAATCAAGAACGACAGCATCATCTTTGTGGGTAACGAGATCGATGTTCAAGCAGAGCAACTCATGCAGGAGAGAGATGTTGTCGTAGTAGACTTGCAAAGTCGCAGCCTCCTTCCAGGTCTAATTGATAGGTCGGTACGATCAAGTTGTGTTCAACTCACGTGTCTGATGCCGTTCCAGTCATATGCACCTTCTCCATTTCGGGGGTTCTCTTACCAGAGGCGATCTCAGCAACTGCAAAGATCTGGCAGCAATCAGAGATGCCATCTCAGCAATGGCAAAGCAAAAGCCGAACGCAAAGCGGCTACTCTTCCGTGGCTGGTTCCAGGATTCGACCGACGGCAAGGCTTTGGCTTCTATGATCGACGATCTGGATCCCCGACCTATCTATATCGATTCATTCGACTTACATGCTGTATGGTGCAACTCTACGGCCATTGTCGAGATGGGCCTGAAAGACGTTCCTAATATGAAAGGTGGAGAGGTTGGAAGAGACGAGAATGGTAACCCGAATGGCTATATTGCTGAGCTCCCTGTCATGACCATCGTGATCCCATTTCTCGCACAAGCTGCCAGCAATGAGGAGAACACGATGAACGTCCGTTTAGCGCTTCGTGCTTACAATGATGCAGGCTACACTAGCGTAGCTGAGCTTGCTATGGACGAAGGTCAATGGCAGGTCTTACTCGGTATGAGGGAAGAGCTTACGCTTCAAATTGCTGCATACTGGTTGATCTCTCCGAGCGAGACAGAGGCGAAAGTTCTAAACCAGGTTGACAAAGCCATTGAGATGAAGAAGCTGTACAACGAAACAACTTCGCCAGATCTGCGAATCCAGGGCATCAAGTTAATTTGCGACGGAACAGTGGATGGTTGCACTGCTGCCCTCTCCAAGCCCTACAGCCATAACTCCGTCGAAGCGGAAGCGATGTGGGACGCTTCAACTCTGGAGAAGGTCGTGCGCAAGGCCACTGACGCCGGCTTGCAATGTGCATTACATGCTATTGGTGACAAAGCCGTCACTCTAGCAGTAGATGCGCTTGCCGCTGGAGGATCACCAACATGCCGGCATCGAATTGAGCACCTCGAGCTGAGCAGTTCCGAGGATGCAAAGCGATTGGGCAAGCTCGGTATTCTGGCCTCAGTACAACCAGTCCACTCAGACCCACACCTTCTGCGAGCATGGCCAAAGTTCATCGGCGAAGACCGTTGTCAACGAGCTTTCGCATACAAAGAGTTCGCAGACCATGGTGCACACATCGCAATTGGAACGGACGCACCAACGGCACCGCATCTTCCTTTCCCGAACCTGTACAATGCGACGACAAGACGCTCCGCAGTTCAGCCAGAGTTGCAGGAGAAGACGACGCAGCATTTCAAATTGGATCTTTTCGAAGCCATGGCAGCTGTGACGCGAGGTGCAGCCTACTCGATCTTCGCGGAACATCGCACCGGAACCATCGAGGTGGGCAAGAAAGCGGATCTTGCAATTGCGGAGATGAAATGGAATGCTGGGGACTTGCTCCAGGCCGAAGTGCAAGAGACATGGCAGGCGGGGAAATGTGTGTTTAGAAAATCTTGAACGATCAGGGATATCAGTCACGTCTCATGATCTCGTCGTCGGTGTCGCGACTCATGACGCATTCATCCGCTTCAGGGTTTCCTGTAAGAGGGTCAATGGAAGGGGCGCGTTTCGTAGACCCGTCAAAAGCGAGAACAGAATAGATTCTGCAAGCAGTGGGAAGGCAGAGAGTATTAGCAACCGGCGAGGAAATCAATGACGACCGACGAGAGCCGATGACGACTGTCGCCGAAAAATCATTCGCGACAAGGGTCGAAATAGGCAAGAGGGGAAGAGCCGATGCCCGTTCTGGCGGGTCCAAGCGTCCTGGCCATATGTCGTGTCTGACAGGGTTGTCCAGATGACAATGCTTGAACAATCCAGTTGGGTAATTACAGCACGACGGTACACATTCCCTCGTTTTCTAGCCACGGACGTTGGATACATCAATCATAAGCATGTCCAGTATGATTTTCAGGGGTCTCCAAATAGAGACCGATACGCTATGGAATGAAATCAAATTCCAGGATCGAATTGTGAGACAATGCATTGACAACGCATGTCACAAACCGCACATCAAGGAAAGAAGATGTAATAACATGATTTTGGTCGACAGATCTCCTTATGAGCATGTAGTTTTAGTGTTTTCGATACACTTATCCTAGCCCATCTCATCTTCGATCAAGTGACTTGGCTGTTCTATGCCACAAGACTGCTTGATTGCTCGAAGATCGAGCGGGCTTCGGGAGAACCACCCGAGGCTTACTAAGCTTGCGGAGCTTGCACAAGGCACGCGTTTCTCCCGCGTCTTCTGTTTACACGACCGGACCAATCGAGCTCGGTGACATGCTTGATGTCTATCTATGGTCACAGAATCGGAGATGAGAAGCCTACCACACGGCTAGCTCCTGGTTAGTACTCACAGTCGATGGGTTCAAGGACGCGACGCGTCGCAGCGTATGTGCAGTGACAGAAAAATGTGCTGCGAAACAGCTTGTTGTATTGTCGTAAGTCCCCCCAACCAATCCCATGTTCTTCCCTTGAACGTTGTGTCCCATACCAATCCCAACCAAAAGCTTAATGATGAATGATGCTCTTCTGGCTATCACTGTCGTCAGACCCCATGGCACTGACATCAACAGTGACCTTCTTGCGAATCCCGGCGTCCATCTCAATATCTGTAATAGATCTCGACTTGCTCGCTGTGCTTTTGTGTCCATAATCGTTTGTGCGAAGGTATCCTCCAGTATTGCTTCCGTGGGTCCCCTTCCTCGAGCCGACCGAGCGCAAGGCAGGGATGATCTTCTCGAACAATGGCCGCAGGCAGGGCGTGCATGTGCAGATCATGGCAGCGGTAAGTTCTGCTTGTGACCAAAGTACGACTTCCACAAGTCCCCAGGTCAAGTCGTTGAAGCCAGACTTGTATAAGACGATGATGGAGCGCATGCGGAGGATGCTGACGAGGCACGAGATAGATCCTGTATCACAACGTAAGTTATGAAAGCTTCAGAAGCAGGCGGGTCGTTGGCGCTTACCCATTGAAAAGAGACCGGTAAGGATGACCTTCTTGCGCGTGTCCGTGTTGAGACCCCAAACGATGGGTACAGGCAGGATGAGAATCATGATATCGGAGACCACGTTCAAGGCAGCATTGGCAGTGTAGAACTTTTCAGTACTGATGCAGTAGTCCGAAGGAACATCAAGAGTCCTGTGCAACTGAGTCAGAGATTTGTAGAGGGCTCGTGTTCTGGGTTTGACCTACCATGCTGATTCCATCGGTCTACACTGGAACAGAGATGCCAACATACCTCCGACCGAATAAGCGACCGTAAAGGCAACGACAGCCCACCATCTTTTGGCGAAGTTGACGATGGGGAACAAGCGGCGATAGAGCAATAGGATCGACATTTTCGAGAAAAGCATGGTTATGCTGTACATGACAGCGCAGACAACCCAGCCACGCAGAAGGTTGGGGTAGAGGTCTGCGACACTGATGTCGTAAACATGCTTGCCTGCTCCGAACTTGCAGGCATATTGGAACAGTCCAGTCTCACCGATCCAGCATGCAAGAGCAAACAATGTGCACCCTGTGCTTTCTGTCAGTCATCGAAGCAAGCAGTGAGGCAGCACAAGACTTACAATCATCCCACCAGAGATTCTTGAGAAGGTGAATGCGAGTATACATTCGCATGGCGACAACAGTACACACGATGATCATGCAGATGATATCGCATGTTGTGATCATATGCGTTCTGCCAACCGCATGGTGGATGTGAGAAACCTCGCCTGGAGGCGGGCGGCCAGCGGGAATCTCGGTCAGAGGTATGCCCGACTCGACCAAGAGCATGATCTGCGCAATTTGTGCCTCACTTGCCATGTTGACGGTTGTGAAGAGATGGTCGAATGGCGGGGGAAGACAGGTCTGAGGGGAGACAAGTTCAGGCCAAGGGAGCAAGTAGGTATCTATAGACAGATGGCAGGGTGGGGCAACCCGCGGCAGTGCGTGTAGGAGAATGATTATGGCGGTACCAAATTTGTCAACCAAGATCCAGCACAACAAGGCACATCTAGTTTCAGATGGGCTTGACGGACAAGATCACCTTTTGGTGCAGACTTTGATGACAACCGCCATCACTGACGGTAATCATCGGCAGTTGCTGTATATCCTCAGCCAAGAACATACGGCAGACAGATTGGGAGTCCTGAGTGGTCGAGATTAGGAGAAGATGTTGCAACGATTCAGAGACAAAGTTCCTGTAGAGTATTCGGTAGACTTTCCGACAATAGAGTTGGCGCGCGGGAACAAGCACGGATCGTGCCCACAACGGGGTGACATTTATTCCATCTCAACGGCGTGGGGCACCTGAACAACAATAAGAAATTCCAGTTGATGGTGCTTTGATCTTTCTTGATGATTTACAGCGATCTTAAGAAGATTGCAAAGATCTACGAGATCCAATATACCAAAGGGAGATCTTGGGAGTGAGCGTAGTCTCGATATACGATAAGAGTGTCCAACCCGAGTCATGGGTTCTCCGTTGAAACGTCGATGTTAAACTATCGTGGTCGCAGCATTCGAAGTTGACTGCCGGCTAAACTTGTTGCTCAGACTTGGATGCAAAATTCCACGGCGCATGACTCCTGTCCATTTTGTCAAGATGGGCGGACAGTTGGACATGATCCAGAGAAATCGAAATGCCTGCCTATTGTGACGTTCCCTCAGGCTACGCACGTAGGGCTGTTGTTCTTCGAGATGCACTGCCGCTTCCATGAGAATGTAGGCGAAGCTTAACTTCGAAGACAGGAACCTCAAATCAACTTCCCAGAACGGTACCTGCCAAGCAGAAATGTAGTCGAGGATTGACTCGCATGCTCAAGCCGGCCGGCCGGACCCCTTGCAGTGTTTGGAAAGCTACCTAAGTAGCTTTTCGCAATGTCAGAAATGTACTGTCAGACTGCCATTGTCAAAAACGTAGACAGTAGATGCCGTCCATGGAGAAGCATGTGATTGGTTTCACGAAATACGCTCATGCCCGTCGTGATGTTGCATCGCAATCTGAGCAGATGCTCAGAGGGCGGAGCAATGCGATCATGTCAACGGTCCATCTGGGATAAACACCGACAGAGCACTTGTCTTTACAACTTTTCTACGCAACACTTGCTAGCACAGGCGTGAAGCTAGAATGAAGCACAAAGAAGAGCCGAAAGATCACGAGCATCACAATCGTGTTGAATCCTGCATAAGATTGGAAACAAAAATTGTAACGAATACCCAGGCGATGCGCTTGTTCTTACGGTGTAAGGAGTGTTGGCTCTCGGCGATATGCCACAGCCCACCTTGTGCTGGTAAGACAGAGTGCAGCCAGATCGCTGTCCACCATAGGAAAGACTTTGGTTGGTGTCGGATTGTGCAGGTTGAATCGTTCTTTCTTCCGCTTGTTCCCTCCTGTCCGACTGGATGAATTGTTGTACGTTGGTATTTCCATAGTGAAACCAGCCCGTCATCGTTCAACTGATTGCCGCGGGTCAAGCAACAAGATTGGTTGATTTGGTAGTAAGAGAATACTAACGTTTCGCAACTGCCAGCAGTCCACTTGCGCCGCGACTCGAGGTAGAATAGCTTAACCCGACCGCACTCACCCGGAGCTGCGCACCGACGCGGCAAGCAGCAGCGCCTGTGAGCCCATCGAGAGATCAACGATACTCGACAGTTGCTTGAGAGTCGAGCTGCGCCGAGAAGTCTCGACTGCAAGAAGATGGTCTGAAGCTCAGGTTTGTTGAATTGTTGATGGAGAATGAAGGGAGAGTGCGAAGAAAGGGTGGGAGCGTTCGAGTCCGAGTTCGAGGTTGGCGGAGACAACGGGATGATCCGCCGGCGCCGAATGAAGCAGGGACCAGCAAGCAAAGCAGATGTGAGGTGGGGAAGTCTTTGATCTCAGCAACTCTGGCCCGTTCGATATCAGCGACTGACTCTCGACCCTCAACCAACCGGCAACATTGGACCGTCGACGACATTGCGCAACTCCACTCCCGGCATGGATGCATTGCCTCTCACGACCCCACGACCACTCGTTGAGCCGCATGTCCATGGCTGACCAGGCGCCGCCTTTCCAGCCGGCGCCTGCCATTTATGTCCAGCGCCACCATTCACCTCGACCAAGAAGGACATGGTTCACATATGACAGTGCGCCGAACATCAAGGCCACAACATCTCGAGTCTCCGTACTCCGTCTTCTGTCTTTCTGGTTGCCGACAGTCAGATTACGAATCTCCACGTCGCATGAGCTTCTCTTGCCTTGTCCTCGGCATCTTCTCCTCTCAAGAAATGATTAGGATCCACATCGTTCCGTCCTCTGAGAACAACAACATCAGTACAAGAGCTTGGGTATAGAAGCGGAGGGTGGCAGGGTGCCTACGCTGGTCGATACCCTGTGGCGGAGCCATGGTTGATGCTGGAAACGTATCTGCCTGCATACCTGCTTTCGAAGAACACCCGCCACTACCTCACACGAGTCTGGTCGTTTAGCTGTCCGGATCGGACATTGCGTCGCTGAAACTGCCATCTCTTACAAGGTACTACACATGCTGTATACCACCATCGTCCATCCGAACCGTAACGTCTCGCTGGACGCGAATTTGCTGTTCGTGCACTGACTGCGACGCACTCTGCTTGCCGTCATCGTCGTCCCCCGATCCTGTCGCGGAGCTTTGTATTCGTGACGCACCTCCGACAATGCGATTGGTGGATGTCCACAGCTCGATCTCGTCTTCAGCTACCGTCGGACCTTTCCAGCTGCGACTCATGTCGGCTGGGAGTCTGCTGCGACTTTCGTTTGTCTTCCGTCGTGACGAGTTGGCCAATCGCGACACCTTTGATCGAGATCCGCGTGAGACCTTTTGACCAAAGCGTTTCACCAGTGGTCCAAAGGTTGGCACGCATGCCACAACCACTCCGAGGTTTATCTCTACGGCGGACCACTGGATGGATCCTTTCGAGTCTGTGTATGTTGCGAGCTTTGCAATGCTTGTCAATCGGATTGCTTGGACAATGGTGACGAAGAATCCTAAGCTGAAGACGGCGAGAAGAGCGACCTGGAGAGCGAGTAAGTATGTGAGTGCTTCTTCGATACGACTTGACCGACCTTTCTCTGCCAGTCCAGCTGCAGCCTCCGCAAGATTGGGAAAGGAAGGATGATGATGATCAAGTCCCACCCTAGACTTGTTCCACCGAGCGCAAAGTAAGCTGGTAGTGCGTTGATGCACTTTCCTGGAATGCTCGGATCCCACTGCTTTGCGATTGGTCGACAGCCAGCAGAGAGTAAGATGGTGAATATGATTTGACTGATCACGACTGAGACGATAACAACCCAAACGATCGTGGCATACGTTCGATTGAATCCAGCCACTCGAAGGTACGATATGAGTAGCGACAGCTTAAATCCAAGGACGGTCAGGCAGTATAAAGGACCACCAGCGAATTGTGTCTATCGCTCGTCAGTACAGGCAGAGAAGGTGAGCAGTGAGAGACCCACCCTGCTGAAGGGAACTGCATTCTCAGGAGGAAAGTCTGCCGCGTTGAGTCCCAGACCCCATTTCGTTTCTGCGGATACGATCAGTATGATAACCAAGGCCTGCTGAATCTCATTCCCACTCACGATATATCGCCGTCGCACTGTATCCTATGTTCAGGCCCTGCATTGAGAGTCAGCAAATGTATTCCCATTCTTGACCGCTTGAGGCGTACACAACTAATGGCCAGTGCAACATCGTCCCATCCGACTGAGCCGATCGTTCTCAGTCGGATAGTGAATTTGAACCCAACGCAGAGGACTGCCACGAGAGGGAACACAACGGCAAGCGCAATGATACCTCTCGCATCACTTGATGCAGGCGCGGTTTCGAGGTTGTGCACCCATCCGAGAGTATACGGTGGAGCCGACATGGATAGTGTCGACAACGGAGAAATACATTCTATCTCAAAGACGAAAGATGCGGTGCAAGGGTAATATCTGCCTTGCCGGATGGTCTTCCTGGATTATCATGCCAATCCTTCGCTCGAAGATCTCTAGCAGTAGATCCCTTGCACATGCCAACATTTGGTCTTTGTTACAGACGAATCTCCGGCTCGATTCAACATGACCCACCGGACCTTGGATCCTCTCAGGTGATATCTTCTTCGGGGGACTTGAGCCGACGCAACCTTACTCAAGATCATCAATTATGGTTTAGCATTTGGCGAGGGGAGTCATTCGCATCGACGCACAGAGATGACTCGCTAAACATACAACGTCCCACCGTAGCGACGAATTCCTGGGTTGCAGAATTTCGGCAGCCCTATGGACCAACTGACTGGGACAACATTGCCGATGTGATCTAAGACAATGCAGATGAAACCATCTCACGCTGGAGGAATCTATGGAATGTTCCTCTCGTGTTGCAGGGCTGCAATATTCTACGCCCGTAGGATGGATGGAGCATCTCGAGGTTTCCACTGAACTTATGGTTGGACAGGACGATTCTTGTCGAGATGGAGCGACAAGCCACCAGGTGGTCCCTCATTAACATTGCCCTGCTTGATAAAGTCGGCGCTCCGAAGGTCCGAAGGATGAAACAGTTTACCCTGAGATCAAAGCTTCTCCGCATGTGAGGGAGCGGTCGGCTGCTTTCCGTATTACGCGAACGATCTACATTAAATATTCGGGGAAAGTGGGGGCCGCAACACCCAGCTTCACCTATAACAACTACGGCCGTCGGCAGCATTACCTTGTTAAGTATAAATTCGAATATCGTATTCTTGCGAGTCTCTTAGTGCTTCGAAACTTACTCATAGGCGCATGTGCCTGATCGACGACCGCGGCTTTTTCGCGGATTCCATGCGGTTGGCCTTGCCGAGTTATCCTGCAGGCTGCACTCCGCAACTTGCATCCTTCTCGAGATTGTCGTTGAGGCCACGAGGTTCGGCAAGTCAATATGTGTCGTAGCGAGAGTCTCCGAGAAGTGCCTCGTGGGCGCAGGGTCCCTGAGTCGTTCCTTCCTTTATATACCTCGCTGAGGTTTGCCCAACTTTATTTCCAACAGACACAACCATCAACATGCCTCGTCTGACGATCGTTCCTGGGCTTCTTGCCCTGGCCACTCTTTCATCTGCTGCAGCTTTGGCTGTAACAGCTGATGTCGCTGTCTCAAATGTCGCTTCCACTGACTGCAGATGTTTCCCTGGAGATGCCTGCTGGCCGACTTCGGCAGAATGGAGCAGCCTGAATGAGACTGTTGGTGGTCGTCTCATTGCCACGATTCCTCTCGCTGCTGCTTGCCATGACGATCAGTATGCCTCATACGACGAGGAGAGCTGCACTGAGCTGCAGAACAGCTGGCTGGATCCTGAAACACAGTAAGTTGAATCTCGTATAGGAGTCAAGGTACATCGGCTAATATCTCCAAGTCTGCCCAGCTCATCTTCTGTCATGGCTCCCTTCTTCGCCAACCAGAGCTGTGACCCTTTCCAACCTCGCTCAGCCCAGTGTGTCATTGGCACCTATGTCCAGTACGCTATCAACGTCTCTACCGCCAACGATGTCGTCAACGGTCTGAACTTCGCTACCAACCACAACATCCGTCTTGTGGTCCGTAACACTGGTCATGACTACAACGGAAAGAGTACTGGTGCTGGTGCACTCGGCCTTTGGATGGCCAACCTCAAGGATACCGAGATCAAGGACTGGTCTGACAAGCACTACAATGGAAAGGCTATCAAGGTTGGTGCAGGTATCCAAGGTGGCGAGGCATACAAGATTGCCGATGCTGCTGGCTACCAGGTTGTTGGTGGAGAGTGCCCTACTGTTGGTATTGCAGGTGGTTACTCTCAAGGTGGTGGTCACTCAGCCTTGACTTCCAGACACGGTCTTGCCGCTGATCAAGTTTTGGAATGGGAAGTCGTGACTGGTACTGGAAACCACCTCTTTGCCAATCGCCAGAACAACACTGATCTCTACTGGGCTTTGTCTGGCGGTGGCGGCGGTACCTATGGCGTTGTGCTTTCCATGACATCCAAGCTTCACCCTGACACCCCCACTGTCGGCTTCAACTTGACCTTCACCAGCGTTGGTATCCCTATGGACACTTACTATGAAGCCGTCACGGCATACCATGCCTCTCTTCCCGCAATCGTCGATGCTGGAGCCATGAGTGTCTGGTACTTCACCAACGAATCCTTCGCCATCTCGCCCATCACCGCTCCTGGAATAACCCTCTCAGAACTCCAAGACCTACTCACCCCCTTCATGAACAAGCTCGACCAACTCAACATCACCTATACCCACTACTTCGGTCAATTCTCCACCTACCTCGAACACTTCGACACGATGTTCTCTCCCATCCAAGTCGGCATTGCACAATACGGTGGTCGACTCATTCCCCGCTCAGTGGTCGAAAACAACAACACCGCTCTCACAAACGCATTCCGCTTCATCAACGAAAATGGCGGCCAATTCATCGGTGTAGGCATCAATGCCTCCCTCGCCCGCTCCGGCTACCCCGAAAATGCAGTAAACCCCGGTTGGCGCGACGCCCTCATCGACACCACTCTAACCACACCATGGAATTTCACCGCACCTTGGGAAGAAATGGTCGCCAACAAGGACAAAATGACCAACCTACTCATCCCTGCATTGGCAGAATTGACACCGAATGGAAGTTGTTATCTCAACGAGGGAGATTTCCAACAACCGAATTTCCAAGAAGTTTTCTATGGAAAGAATTATCAGAAGTTGAGTGAGATCAAGGATAAGTATGATCCTCATCATATGTTTTACGCTACTACTGCTGTTGGGTCGGAGCATTGGGTTCCTCAGAAGGATGGCAGATTGTGTAAAGCAAATTAGAGTGGTTGGTGAATGAGCACTGAGTGGTAATTAACGAAATCAATCTATCCACGACGATTTTCAAACCTTGATTGTTTAGGAATGCGTATCGCCTGAACCTTTGATCAGAGATTATCTTGTATCTGAGGTTATAGACAAGGCTGTCACAGTAACCTAAGCTCTTGATAGAAAGCATCATTACTCGGCTCTCTTCCCAGAAATTCGAGTAGTGTTTCCATTTCATCAACACTGCCTCCCCTCTCCAACATGATCTTTCTATACCTTTTGCCCTCACTTGCATTCATCAGATCTCGCTTGAACGCAGTATAAAACATTTCCGTCGCGTAAGCCCTCGAACTGAAAACTCGTCAGCACACCTGAAAAGGAAAGGTAGACATAGGGTAAGGGAAAATGCACATACTAAAGATAACCATAAAACCCAGCATCATAAACCCTCACCAAAGCATCAAACTTCGCATATCCATGACCCCAATCAAATCCCTCAGGAGTGTCGAGAAAAGACATGGAAGTATGAAGACGATTCCACTGTTCCGCCATATCCATCTCTCGTATTGCTACAACAGAAGTAGCAGAATGAACAGTCATGTCGAAGAAACTGCGATGTAGCAGGCGTGTTTGGTATAACGCGCCATTGACATTTTTGCTCTTGACCAACGCATTGATCATATTGCTGGAAAGATGTTTATCCGGCTGTGCTTTGCCAGGATTTTGATTCTGCCATTTTTGCAAATGGGAAGGGGAGAGATGGCTCCAATGATTGCTTAGCTGGCTCAACACATCAGGATCCCAGGCCCAAGATTCTAGCATCTGGGATGGCGCTTCACAGAAATCGTCGACTGTGGCTGTGCCATGGAAGATTGACCATTCTGTCTGGGCGACGAGATCGTGAATCCCATGTCCGAGTTCGTGGAAGAGGAGGACTACTTCTTCATGCATGAGAAGACTTGGTTTTGTGGAAGTTGCGGTGGTGAAATTGCACAGCAGTGCTGTTGCTGGGTAATGGCGTTGACCAGTCTCGGATGTAAACCCGCATTGGAGATTGATGTTGCACATGCCGCCGTATTTCCCAAGTCTGGGATGGAGGTCGAGATACAGGTATCCGAGGAAGCCACTGCCGAGACTTTCGTCATTCCAAACAGCAAAGAGGAGGACGTCGTCGTGCCATGTGAGATCTTCAGCTATACCTGTAGGTGAGAGAGTCGCTCGGTCCTCCGTATTGACCTCTCGGAATTGCAGACCGAACAGGTGAGAAAAGATATCCATGACACCAGAAACCGTCGTCTCTAAGGAAAAGAACTCCGCAATCTCTTTTCTATCGACCGAAAACTGACTCTCAAGCATCATGCGTTGATAGTAAGCATAGTCCCAGAGCCAAAACTTATCATCCGGCTCTTCACCTCTGTCAGCCAAATCCTGCCTTTTCAACTCTTTCAAACCTTCAACATCTCTTTTCGCACCAGCAGAAAGTCTGGAGTTCAGATCATCCAAGAAACTCATCACTGTTTCTGTGCTCTTGGCCACTTTCTCTTCAATCCTAAAAGCGGCGTGGTTGGCATAACCAAGCAATTCGGCAGCTTCTTGACGCAAAATCATGATCTCTTTGAATATAGGGATGTTTGCAGGACATTTGTTTTCGCTTGCAGTGTAGTAGACCCGACGGGTCTTGCTGTTCGTAGCATATTTCAACACCCCAAAGAGATGTGGGAAGCTAAAAGTCAACAACACTTTTCCTTCGTTTCCGTCGGTGCCTTTGTCGAGAGAGGAAATCAGGTCAGCGGGTACACCCGCTAGTTCTTCGAGAGTGAACCAAAGACCAGCATTTTCTTCTCGGAGGTTCTTTTCAAATTCGCTGGTGAGTCTGAAAAGTCGTTTCTGGATCGCCTCGAAGCGGTTGCGTTCGTCGAGTGAGATGCCGAGGCCGTTACGTAGGTAGTCTCTGTGATATCGTTCCAGCAGTCTTCGATCCTCATGTTCCAGAAATTCACTCTTCTTCGCAACTGCGTCGACCAATACGAAAAGACCTTCGTGAGTTTTCGTCTCAATCTCGAAGTCTGCATAAAGCATCTTAGCCTGTGTTGAGGCTTTCCTAAGACCAGGATCTGTCGAAGCCGCCTCGTAGAACCCGAGAACAGGCGATTCGCGAGAAACAGAGTTTTGATTGTGTGCAAGAGGTAGGATGACATTGGCAAAAGTCGCTGTTTCTGGTGTGACGGTCGATAGGATATGTTCTTGCACTTTCCGAGATTGAGTGATCAGGCGCTCGACGTGCGGAATAATTGTGCTCGCATCTCTTGTGAGCAGAGGCGGTGGCTGAGGTGGTGATTGTGATCTGCTGCAAGACATATCCGATGCTATCTTCTGGCGGAGGCAAGTTCGAGCGCAAGGACAAGTCTTGAGAAATTAGAAGCGTGCAGACAAAGAGTTAGACGAGCGTGTCAACAAGGAAGAGGATGAGTAGGCAAGGAAGGAGACGATGTTGTGATACTACACCCTATTCGGCAGGAGGGTTGATGCGAAGTTGCGGGTAAACAAGCCTTCGCGATACACACCGATAGGCGGCTGATTAGTGTACCGCTTGCTCGGATACCGGCAATTCTGTGATTGAACCCGGGGAAGAAGCACACAGAACAACTCCAAAAGAACGCGTTCTAGAAAGCTTTGTCTCCGCTCAATCAATGATTGAGCTTTGAACCCGCTTTTGCCGTCTGTTTCCATGCCATTGGTATCAGTAGAACTCCCGCACCATACACGCAACAACAGCAACAAAAGTAGCTGCAGTGACACTCTGACCAAATGCCACAATCAAAGCAACTCCAAGATGATACGTCCCATCAGGCCTGTCTGCCTTGATCTGTTCTCCTCGCCACAGCAAATGAACAACAGTGAGTACCGCGTAAAGATACCCTCCAGACCTTCCCCCGTCCAAAAATTGTGGCGTGGTCCGAGGACAACCAAGGAAAAGGTATCGAAATCCAAGGCATGATGTCAGATGACTGGCTGCGAAAAAGAGCAAAAGCCAGGTTCCTAGCGTGAGTAGGGGTAGTATAATACCGCATAACAGCTCTTGTGGCGCTAAGGTGTAGAGTTGGGAGGTAAACGCTTGCACATGCTGTAAAAAGGTCTGATCGTTTTGATGCGTCTTGTACCACTCTTGTACGCCAGTGTGAAGATATATCAAACCGAATGGTATCCAGAAAGGCGAAAACGGGCCCATCCAAGGCGCGTAATCGAGAAGCCATGATGACAGTACCGGGTAGTCGTGGAGCAAGTGGACTAGCAGCAGCGAGACACTGAAGATGTGAAAGTGGCGCATTGATGGCCCTGGCTCAGGAAAGCTATGGTCCAGCAAGCCCTCTTTTGCTAGTTGGTTGGATGTCGCAGTCGAGGTGATTTTAGAGTCTGGCAACAAGACTGAGTCAATGCCAACCACCGCTATGATGAGCGAGAAGACCATGTTCCATGCTGAATACTTTGCAGAAGTCGTATAGATCGTCATGTCGCACCAAGCTATTCCCAAAAGCAGTAGATCCATTCTTTTCCAATTGCGATGTCGAAGCCCATCGAGTGCATACTCAGCGACGATTAGAGCGAGTTGTATCGCACACAAATTAATCGAGACCCTCTTGGAGCGATCAAGTCCCCATAGTCTACCTACTGTGAGGTTTGTGTGAAGTATTGGTAGTGCTGCATTGAGGATGTGTGATTTGAAGGTTTGCTGTCTAGCTTTAGAAGGCTGGGGGTGTGACTTGTCGACAGGCAGAAGACTTTGTGATTTGAGTTCCTTCTGATCCGAGTTTCGCATTCGCATAAAGCGACGGTTGACTGAATCTCCCCAATCGAAACGTACGAAAGCAATGTACGTCAGCGCCACGCTGGCTGGTAGGAGAGGCGCGACATCCAGAAATCCAATAGTTGATAAGGATTGCATTTCTTGCACGAAATTTTTTAGGCCGAATTGTAGATGATGATGGTTGGAATGGATGTTTATCGATGGAAAGACACATCCAGAAAGCTCTTGTGTCTTCAGTCGATATAAGTATGATATCGGATGTGCGGCTTTGGGCACTCGATGCTATTCTGGAAGGATTCATGCCAAGCCGATCAGCAATCCGTGGGCCGTCACGGCCGTACTGTAAGCATTATTCCCGAAGGAAAAGTGGACAAGTTCAATAGGCCTGTCAAGCATACAGACGATCGATTATAACCTCCAACTTCTCATAGATGAGACGTCTGCCCCGAAGTGAGTTTCTCACTGATTTCCCACAATCTATTCGCAATATCCAAATCATGCGTATAAGGTGCAGCATCAGCGATCTGACAATGGCTCATGTAAACTCCCTTTTGCGGCTTGCTAAGAGCAGGATCAAGCGCAGCAACCAGAATAGTCGAAGTGCCTTGATCGAGCGTAATCCATTCGCCTTTGACAATGCTGTCCAAGAACTCGCGATCTTTCTGAATGAGGGAGCGTGAGAGATCTGTTTGGATGGCTGGGATGGAATGTAAGAGTCGAGAGTCGGATAGGATTCTGGAGCGAACTTACCTCCAGGATGGCAAGCGTAGCTACGGATGCCTTTGCTGCCGAATCTGTCGTTCAGAGCCAACGAGAAGAGAATGTTGGCTGATTTGGTTTGACCATATGCTACCCAGACGGAATAATTATGACCATCCTTGAGTCTCGCTTGTTTGTTGGACGGCTGCTCTTCCTCTGGAACTTGCTTTCCTTCAAAGTTGTAGTCGTGAAAGCGAACAGGGCCAATGCGATGGCCTTCGGAGGAGACATTAATGATTCTAGTGGCTCCTGCCTTGTTTGACTTGGCAGAAGTCTCAAACAGAGGCATCAAGAGAGTGGTGAACAGGAAATGACCGACATGACCAACGCCGAATTGCATCTCGAGACCTTCCCCCGTACGACGCAGCTCGGAGTCAACTACTGCAGCATTGTTGATGAGGATGTCAATTCGGTCAACGAGCTTGGTAACATACTCAGCAGCTTTCCGAGTTGAAGCTTGTGATGCGAGATCCAGAATTACAGTATCGACAGATACATTCGGATATTCCTTCTTCACCTCCGAAGCAACAGTGTCGAGTTTGGATGAGGTGCGAGAAGCGAGAATCATATGTTCAGGGCCATACTTTGCAATGTTCATCACCAGCTGTTGGCCGATAGATTTGGGCGACACTCCAGTGATAAGGACTGTCGCACGATGAGAGCGTGAGCGATGTGTGCGCCAGAGCGAGATGAACATCAAATGATGAATTGAAAAGCGGCGTACCTATCTTGTCTTTGATGTTGTCAGAGAACTTATTGGCAACTTGACTGCCTGGAGTCTTGTTGCCATAATCTTGATGTGTCGTCATTGCAGCGAGATTCAACTGAGATCCAGGAGTGAGTAGGCCTTGTCAGGTAGTGCAAACGAAGAAGCCAGGAAGTGCGAGGGTGGTTGTAGGAGATTCGGCAGTGTGAGTAAGAGACTTGCCGTGTGCTTTCGTTGTGTTGTGAGATGGAAGATGAGGTTCGAGGTGATGATGCATGAACCCCACTTTGTGATGAGGCGCCCCACATTCACCCCTCAGTCTTGGACAAGTACGACCCTGCTTGTATCAACACCGACACCGAGATGTTTGATCATATGCAGTGATATCTCTAGCCAAAGATGGAGAACAGCGGGGTAGCTGCATGAGATGAATACAATATTGATGGGGTCAAGACTTGAGCTCGGCAGCTGGATTACCGACATGAGCATTGAAGGAACATATATAAGCTCTGCATACCACTCAAACAACTCGGATCTTACTTGTGTCAATTGATGCAATCGATAACACTGACTATGACAAGCACGAATGTCGACAAGGGCTCTCAAGAGCAGGACACACCAACCAAGACCGGCATCAAGGTCGTCATTGTCGGAGCAGGTGAGACAACGTCAATGCAGAAGTCAAGGACGGCGCTTACGGTTGGCAAAGGCTTTGGTGGACTCACAGCAGCCATCGAATGCCACAGACAAGGCCATGATGTTAGCATATACGAATCGTTCAAAGAGCTCAAAGTGCTCGGCGACATCATCTCATTTGGTAGTAATGCCGGGCGCATCTTCCGCAGATGGCACTACAAGTCTGGAGATCGAGTGTCTGATCGGTTGAGACCGCTCTCGATCGATCTCAGTAACCATGGCTTTGACATCTACAAGTGGACAGGTGAGTTCGTCATCAATCAGCCAAGTCCAAAGGCGGATCCAGAAGCGCCAGTCCTCAACGGACATCGCGGTGAGCTGCATAGTGTTGTATTTGAGTATGCAAGGAACGAGCTTCGTATCCCGATACACCTGGGCAAAAGGATCCAAAAGTACTTTGAGGACGACAAGCAAGCTGGTATCGTCTTGGAGGATGGTGAGAAGGCAAGTGTCTCCTAGGTGCCGGTGCTACAGAAGACTGACAAGGGGTCTAGGTTTACGCGGACGTAGTGATTGGGTCCGACGGTGTCAGGTCAAAGGCGCGAGAGCTTGTACTAGGCTACGACGACCGTCCAAAGGCGAGCGGCTATGCAGTCTTCCGCGCATGGTTCCCCAACACAGACATGATGGCGGACCCGCGGACTCGCAAGTTCTGCGAGGACGGCGACACGTTCCAAGGGTGGATCGGACCTGATGTGCACTTCCTCTTCTCGACCATCAAGGGCGGCAAAGACTGCTGCTGGGTCATGACGCATCGTGATGACAAGGACATTGAGGAGAGCTGGTCCCTGCCTGGCAACATGGAAGACGTGTACAAGGTCATTGACGGGTGGGATCCACTGTGCAAGGCGATTGTCGAGAAGACGCCGTCCTGTGGTGCGTATGCTTCAAGTCTCGTCGTGTACTGATGCTGATGTGACTGAACAGTGGACTGGAAGTTGGTGTATCGCGACCCTCTACCTCGGTGGGTGTCGGACAACGGGCGCACGTCTCTGCTCGGAGACTCGGCCCACCCATTCTTACCTACGTCGGCCCAAGGAGCGACTCAAGCCATGGAGGATGGAGTGACTCTGGCCTACTGCCTCAGGGTGGCAGGCAAGGCTCAGATCCCAGCAGCGTTGCGCGCCTTCCAGGACATCCGCTACGAGCGTGTCAAAGCGGTGCAGAAGACGGGCGAGACGACCAGAGACATGTGGCACAAGGCCGACTGGGACCGTGTCAAGGAAGACCCAAAGTCGGTGCAGATGCCGCGTGAGGACTGGATCCACGGCCATGATGTAGAGGCGCACGTGTCGCAAGTCTTTCGAGATTCCTTCAACAAGTTTGTTCCGTCTCTTTCAGTATAGCCATCTTGTATGCTCTTCCCGGCTCTTTCTATCCAGACTCGTTGCAGGGCGTAGGACTTGTTGCGTGCGCGTTGAACGACATTGGGAGGCGCTTGTCGGACGGGAGAGGATGGTGAAGTAGAGTCGCCGAGTGTATGCCGTCTTTGTTGAAGTGCCGTCTTGGACTTTCGATCTTGGTGCGCCTTGAGAAGGATGAAGGATTGAGGTTTAACGGGCCGAGACTTTGGGACTGTTTACTTGTTTGGGAAGTTGGGAAGGCGCCAAGCCGCACACCTGCCTTACCCACTCTCACCCCTGTTCTACCTTCCAATCAGTTGTGATCAACCATAGTTATTGGCAGCTTTTGTCAAGTCTCTCCTTCCAAGGTCAGAGCCGTTACTCGCCATCTTGCACACATACCCTGCTCAGTTTCAGTCAAGCGTGCTGTCACTGCCTGATCTCGCATTGCGAAAAGCATACCATTCTGCGACTCCGCACTTCCAAGACCGGTACATTGTCTCCAGAATATAAGTCTTGCTCTCGTCGTCCATCACAGCCGTAATTCGCCCTACCAGTATTGCTATGCTCTACTTGGTCTACGGCCACGTGCAAAAAGAAGCATCTTGTTGCTCATCTCAATCCTCCAACGGTATGCCGAGATACGAAACTTTATAGCTTCACTGTTCGGCCGTCCGACAATGTGCCGCCATGGCTCAGCCACGCGTCCCCTCCTATTCTAATCCCTCGTTGAAACATCTGCCAAAGATCCAATTCTTCCCCGCGCATCTTCTTTACCTATTCTTGCATCGCTCGTATTCTTTCTTCCGTTTACCATCCCAACACGACGACGCCCGTAATGCCATCAACACGCAAGCATACCGACAGATGGCAGCGACTGACCAATGGCTATGGGAGATACTGGTACTTCAAGAGCTTTGTCCGCTGGGTTTCCCTGATCACCGCTGCTGTTAATCTCATCGTCTTCGGCGCAGTATGGCGTGACTATGCACAGTATTACTATGGAGAGAACGCCCAAATCGGGGTTTGGGCCTTCGCCATCGCATGTGTGAGTTCTATCCATCGTTCCTTGCACACAACTTTCGACTGACTATCGTTTCAGCCTTTGTTCTCGGCCATTGTGCATGTGTTTGCTATAGTCTCGCTTTTCAGGATGCGCAAAAGCTCAAACTTCAATCCTGGCCTTCTTCTAGCTGGCGACATTATGGCCGTCTTGTTCCTGGCTGTTGATCTGGTTTTCACGGGACCTCGTCTGTACTTCGAAACCTCATCTTGGACTCCGGAACGGATCATTTCTATATGCTGGGGCTTAAGCGTGGCTGGTGGTGCACTACATGCCATCCCCTTCTTCACTGGAATTTGGGAGACTCACGTCTATCGCGGCATGCGAAGAGAGCAGAAAACTGGTGCATCAGGCAAAAGTTTGGATCTGGATGATGACGTGCAGGAAATACATGCCACCCAAACCACTTCCAAGGAGTTAGAAGCGGCGACACCAAGGAACGCGGTAGCACACTCGGATGGTGTGTTCAGGGTAGAATTGCCTGATGGAAGAATCTTTGAGCTGCCAGAAGGATGCAAGGTCGAACTGCCTGCCGACCACCGTGTTGAGTTACCGGAACACCCACGCGGCGTTTTTCTTTGCGAACTCGAGGCGCCCACTTTCAGGACGAAGGCATGAAATTATGATTCGCCGGCGCTCATTGGTACTGAAGTCAAGCTACGTTGCCACAACTGAGAACCAGCTTGCTGCTAGAACCAGTCACCCATGCCTTGCCACCGATTGTATTTCCCCGCCACCAAAATGACTCCTACCAACATAGGCCGGCTCTTCATTTGGTTCGTCTAAACCCCATTTGTGGATTCTACTGGTTCCAAAATGGCCTAGCATCGTCAAATGCTCGTATAGAGCATACTTCCGTACCGCTTTCATCATGGGCGCTACTCGAACGAATTCGTCTTCCAACGTTATCAAGCCATGTTGTCCATCGACCATTGCATGCTGGATTCGATGATTCCAGGTCGTAGGTCTGGGTCCTGGATGCAAGTTTGGATGCGCGGGTAAAGCATGACGAGTCTGGCCCGGAGCCTTTGGTCTGATCCAGGATTTATACTTCCAAACGAGTAGGATCTCGACCCCAGGAGTGTCAGGCACTGGTCTCTGCATGGGGGTCCGTGGTGGAAGCTCGGTCAAGTTCTCATGCTCAAACTGCACTCTGCCGCCGTACTGTGCAAAGTTCGCCGAGATCTGCAGATTCCGAGCCATGTTCTCGCGCTTCGTGATCTTGTTCCCGAACATCAAACTGCAATCTGTCAGTCTCGTGGAGCGTATAGGTATGAAGTTGAAGGATCAAACCTCTCGCATTTTGACAGACTGATATCCTTCAACTTCTCCGTTGCTCTTTCTACAAGATCCTCTTCAATTTCTTGGTCCTCTCGTGCAATCATGACATGGACTTCGGTCGACATGGGTGAAGTTGTGATCTCTATCACATTAAGGTCAACGAACCCGCCGATCTCGGCTCTGAAATCAAAGTCAAGCACTTCTTCAGACGACGACTCCGAGTTGACAATATTATGCCTTCCAGTAATATGGATTCGCGTTGATTTTTGTTCCATCATTGCACGCTCGAAGCTCTCACGGAGATGATCATCGCTCATGGCGTCTGACACTGCTTTGGAGTTCGTATCGATTCGTGAATTATCCACGGCTGAAGCTTTGGGCGTTGTCATGACTGCCAGTTGTGTAAGCCAGAAGAGCAACATGCTTGGCTGATGAGAGGAAAAGGAAGAGGGCCGCGCCGAATATCTGAACCGCATCCCTCCGGCGTCGAAGGATTCGGGATCGTCAATCCTTACGCACGAAAGGAACGGCATGTGGAGATTTGTGATCAAGATCGCAATGATCTATACCCATATCGATGACTAAAAAATGAAAGCATCTTAGAGCCCGTTCGGTTGCAGCCGTTTTAAAGTCCGTTTTCTAACTATTACGGGGCGTTTTTAATACGTAACTCGAGACGGGCCTCGCGATTAGTTCTCTTTCCGTTTTAGTAGCAAAACTAGTAGTAGGACGGAAGAATAGAGTTAAGGGGTCCCGCTAGTATAGTACAGTACTAATTTTGTAGAGAAGTTAATACTAAGGGCCGTCTAGCGAAGATAGTACTTATAAGGACCATCTAAGCGGTATTTAAATAGCTAAGGTAGTAGTAAAGAGGGGTAGTTAGTTACGTACGACCCTATCCTTATATTAGTTCCCTCTACCTCTAAGTCCTCTAAATCTACAATAATAACTAACCTTTAACTATTTGTATATTTGCTACGTTTGCTTACACTTACTATAAGCACTACTTCTAACTAAGAGACATTTTAACTAATTACCTAACTAGCTACGACCTTAAGCCTTCTTATCGACTATTAGTCGACTCTTAAAGATTAGAGGGAGGCAAATACTAGTCTTTAGAAGCGATATATAGAGGGGGGCTAGGGACATGTCTAAACTAAGGTTCTTCGCTAACCTAAGAATTATCTAAGATTATATAGGGTAACATAGTTAATAACGGAGACCTTTAAGGAACTACTAGATTAGCTAACCTTAAGGGGATTACTTAGTAATAGAAACATTATATTATTAGCTAAGAAGTTAATAATCTTTATAGATATAGCTACATACGACGCATTAATTTAGGACCTATAGGAAACATATTAGTACTCTAGCGTAACGATATTAAAGGTTATTTAAGAGGTGCTAACTAGCCTAGTAGAGCTACATAAATTAGAGGTTAAGATGCTAGATAGAGAGGTAATACTACCTAAACTTACTATATAGAGGAAGTTTATACCTTACTTTAAAGACTACGTCGGCGCTATTAATAGATCGTATATACTAGTCTACGTTATTAGGGACTAAGTACTATAGCGAAATTGTAAAGGGTTCCTCTTATAGAACGTTCTAGCGGTCTATAACTTTAAGGGAAGGTTTATATACATCTTTACTAGGTAGGAGGGGTCTACGTACAACATTAGAGTAATAAACTTAGCGCTTTAAAAGTAGAAGGGTAGGATAAAAGTACCTACTAGGAAGTACTTACTTATAGATGCTAGATATTTAAATACTACTATTACCCTCGTACTATATAGAGGTACTTAATACTATCTAAAGGAGTAGTAGCGCGCATCGTTAAGACTAGCAAGTAAGGAAGAACTCTTTAATCTACGACACTTAAGCTATTATAATGCTATTAAGCGCGCCTTTAGTGTTTTAAAACAACGATTTTAAATCTTCTATAGGCTATAGGAGTATTTAATGAAGGATTAGATCTAGCTAGTGTACGCGCTTACTACTATTTATAACTTTATTATAAATGCGCGCTAAAGGGATACTAGTAAGATAGCTATTTATAACGAGGACTTAGATAAATAGTAAGGTAAGAATAACTTTAATAGAAATGGCGGTACGTAGAATAACGAGAGCGATAAGAAGGTAATGTTAGCATTTAGAGACTATGTCGCTAAGGCCATATAGGAGGATTATTAAGCGTATATAGCGTAAATAATTAAGCGTATTAATGTTAATAACTTAGTTCAAAATCAAGTAAAGTTCTTAGTTAAAATAACTAAATTCTCATTAAAATCTATAGAACTAAGCGATAGTAGCTACTTAAGTAATAATATTAACCTCTAGCTCTACGACATTATTAAAACTTCCTTTAGTAATAACCTCCTCCTCTATACGTATACCGAAGATTTCCTACTTAATCTACTTAAAAGGAACACCTATCTATCTCTTAATAAACGCCTTATGCCTCTTAGGTACTAAATAGACGAATTTCTTTATATTTTAACTAGTTTCGAAGGTATTAACGACATTAATCTAGTTCGCTATATAAAGGTGTCTAAATTCCTTATTAAAGAGGACGTACGCCTCTATAATATAGTCCCTTATCATTAACTCGTTCGTCTCGTTCTAAAGCTCTATAATATAGTCGACCTAAGTCCTAAACTCCTAATCTTAGGACTATCTTTTACCTATAGGTAATAGTCTAGAGCGTAGTAAGGAGAAGTGCCTCTTATAAGATCTAGTAGCTTCTACGATTAGAGGCGAAGACGGAGGAGGTTAAGGTTATAAGGAAGAAGAATTATTAAGTTCGAGGACATTATAAGCTATAAGACTAGTAGCTATTACGCTACTAAATAGGAAGTTTAGGTCTTCCTCGTAGTTTAGAGGGGCCTTATAGAACTAACGAGCATAAGGGTAAGCATTAAAGTAAGCATCTATAACTTCCTTTAAGCTAACTAGTAGTCCTTATTCGTCTATAGTCTAGCTAGAGTTATTATAGATATTAATCTATACCTTCTAGAGCTTCTTTAGAGTATTAAGCTTATTAACGCATTTACCTTTATTAATAATATCCTTCTAAGTTCTAGTAGTAGTATGCTTAACTAAGACGACGATATATAGCTATACCTCCTTCTTCTAACTACTATTACTCTACTTACTAAGCTCCTTCTACTTTCTAAACTTATTAATTAATGCCTTCTTTATCTTAGCACTCTACTTAATATAAGGCTTACTACTAACGATAGAGGCAACTAAACTAGCCCTAGAGAAGAGAGTTATAGATAGCGTACGCTTAACAGAAGCTACTATAGCTAGCTAGCTAGCTAAGAAGGTAGGTAGAGGCATTAATATAGTAAAAAAATGGAGTATCTTAACTAACTAGGATAGATAGGACAAGTTTACTAAATTAACCTATCTAACCTTCTAATATATAGCTGTTTTTAGTAGTAAAAAGGCCGTATAGGGTAAACTAAGCGGGGGTGCTAGTTAGATAGTACCTAAAGCAAATAGTTAGTTAGTTTTAGCATTATAGAGACTAGCTATATAAGTTTTTAACTATTTATACTAGTCTACTATAAAACTAACATTAAAAACGGAGGAACTAAATAGCCTCTTATCCTAATTCTACTATCTCTCTATATTATGCATAGTATAACCTCTAGTCCTAGAAGAACTATACGCTTAATTATATAACTATAACTAAAGCAATAAATATAGCTAGGCGAAAGCGTCTTATATTATGTTTATATATCTAGAAGTTATGTTACTACTAAAGTAATCTCAAATATTAAAGTAGTAGCTACTAATAGGTTAGGTATAGGTTATAGTCGTAAAAGTTAGAGCTATGTTAGTAGAAGTGTTAAAATTATAAGTGTTTTCTTTATTAGTAGAGAAGAATTAAAGGGTTAGGTTTATGCTACTATAAATTAGTAGAGGTCGTCGCTATAGTTAGGATTATAAATGCTTTAGCTATACTTATACTACTATTAATAGTAGTAATATAAATGATAGTATAATTATTTTAAAGGAAGTAATCTAGAATGTTTAAGATGTAGAGTATAGAGTTTAGGAATCATCGCATTGTAGAACACGTCTCTTTATATACTATATAGGAGAACCCCCTTATACGTCAATATTAACACTAAGGCTTAGGTATCTAGAAGGCTTAGAAAAGGTGTTAGCTAGAAGACTACATGTAGCGCACTAATACGAACATAGAAGGTAATAGAAATAGAAGAATGGAAGGACTAGCAAAATCGTCTTATAGAAGGAATCTACTAGCGAATAGAATAGAAGGATTCTATAAGGCGTTACTTAGCTATAGGTAGAGATAATAAAGAGTTATACTAGCCTAGCTAATATGCATCTACTGTAGGCTACACTAGCTACATTAGAACACTTGCGGCCGTACTATCGTAATAGAGTACTAAGAAGAACTAAATTCGAAAAAACAATAGTATTAATATCTATAAGCTATAGTTCGTTAAAGCTCGATATTATCTACACTGCATTCTAACATTAATTGTAGTAAAAACATGTATTCTAATAACTGTTAACCGATGTGGTATTTATGTCTCGACCATAGATTACCTTGAGAATAAACTCTTGGTTGTAATTAGCACCGCAAAGCAAAATGACACTGGTTTGTCCAATCACTCGCTGCTTGACCTTTTCAAACCCCGCAAGCGCAAGTGCAGCCGCTCCTTCCACGATCATATTTTCCTCCAATGCCAGAGCTTTCAATGCATGTACGATGGCATCCTCATCGCATTCTACAAACTCATCGATGACGCTGGTGGCTAGGGACAGTGTAATGGTATCTTCATCGATCCCTCCAGCCACTGCATCGGCAAGTGTTTCCAAATGCTCAGTCTCGACCACTTTTCCTGCATGTATCGAGGTGGCAAGAGCCATGGAATTGGAAGCAGAAATACCCCAGATCTTTGTGTGAGGGCTGAATGCTTTGAGCACGGAGCCAATCCCACTGATCAGGCCGCCGCCACCCATGGAGATGAAGATGTTGTTCACTTTGTCGCATTGCTCGAGGAGTTCTAGGGCGATAGTGCCTTGGCCTGAAATGACGTCGAAGTCGTTGTAGGGTGAGATGTAGGTGTATTGTCCTGTCGATGCCAGGTGTTGTGCATGTTGCTCTGCCAGTCCTGTTTCGGCACCGTGTAGAATGACATCTACACCTAACGCCTTGATCTTTTCCAGCTTGGAAGGAACCACAGATTCTGGGAGTACGACTGTCAAATCCTTGTCCAAGGAGCGAGCCGCAAATGCAGTGCCGATGCCGTGGTTTCCTGATGATGCTGTGATCAGACGTCCTCCCTTGCTGGCGGAGGAGGAAGCGGACATCTTGGCCATGGCGCCTCGCAACTTGAACGATCCTGTGAGTTGGAAATTTTCGGCTTTGAAAAGGACGGTTGCGTTGGTTGATTTGCCGGTCGACCGGGCTGGGATGAGTGGGGTTTGGTAGATGTGGTTGCGTATGCGTTGGCGCGCTTGCACGGAGCTGGCGGCAATCTCGAAATATGATGGTTGGGAAGCGGAAGACATGGTTGGGCCTTTCTGCGAATAGATGGATGGACGGCTTTCGAAGTTGCAAGGGCTCGATGGTCAGTGATCGTAATCAAGAGATGGAGGAACACAATCGTCGAAGTTATGCGAAACTGGGCGGCATCCGGTTTTGGTTGTTTGCCTTGTTTTCGGTCCGAAGTCTATCGGATAGCCATTTTATGAGTCACAACAATCCATGAAAAACTCTAGACAGATGACTTGTTGTTGTATGCGTAACCAAATGGGAAGCTTCGGGAGCTCTGATTGACTGCGACGCCTATGTTGCCTGTTTGGGTCTAGTCTTGAGTCGGCCTGAGCGCGAGCTGTGATTGGCTTGCACGCTTGCTTGACCAAATCGGGAAGGATGTCAACGGCTCGCGCTCAAAGCCCTAGACGTCTTGCGAAACAGATTTCCGTGGATGGATGTCGCTGTAATGCTGTGGAAAGCATGGTATCATCAAATAGTCAAAGGCCTTCTTCCTCCACGTTTCCCACCCTTTTCTCACTTCCACTCATCTCACCAGGATGTCCTCGAAAATAGTAGTTTACACCAGAAAGGCTCCAGCACCGCTGCCTGTATACTCTCAAGCCATCACTGCCAATGGCGTGGTTTATTGCTCAGGTTCAATCGCCTTGAATCCTCAGACGGACGATTTGATTCCAGGTGACATCAAAGCTCATGCTGTGTGTAGCAAGAAAAACCTTGGAAACAATTCTAGCTAACGCACAGCCAGAAACAATGTATCGAGAACTTGAGCGCCGTTCTCGAGGGCGCAGGCTCAAGCCTCGAAAAGGTGGTGAAGGTCAATGTGTACCTCTCCGATATGGCAGACTTCGAGGACATGAATGAAGTCTACAGCACCTATTGGGGTAGCAAGAAGCCCTGTCGCACGTGAGTTCTGATGTGTGCTTGCTGAACGTTGGGAAAGATAGCTGATGTTTTTAGGCAGTTGTGTAGCAGTCAAAACCCTGCCTCTCAACACAGACATTGAGATCGACTGTATCGCCGTACTTTGAAGCTTCTAGCCATAGTTCAGTGTGTCAGAACAAGACGAGGCCGAGGTTGTGTTGGGCACGGTACGCATTCCAGCTAAGACCCGATCCCGACGCCCAGTAGTCGTGCAACATTTTGTCAGCTCTGGAGAAATTACCAACCCCATATGTGCGCATTGCAAGCATTCTGATCTTGACAAAGTCTCTCTGATCCAGGTCCAGCGTTTCGCAACCTATGCTGAATACTGGCCAGAGAGCAAGAATGTTCGTCGTAGAAAACAATGGAATACTCGCAATGGCGTCAACGATTTGAGCCAGGTCCCGTATGACTTTGAAGTGTGTCGCAGGTAGAAGTTGAACATGACGATGTAGAAAAAGCAGTGTAGCATGAACAAATGCAAGGTTACAGCTGAACAACTCGCTGGCCCGTCCGGGTATGGTGGACGGCTGTGCCACAGAAGGCATTAGAGATATAATCTGTTCTTCGATCTCGGTTGTCTCTTGAAAGTGACCAGATGTTTCATAACCTGAGGTTTCTGCGTTTTCAATCCCTCTCGTTTCGGCAAGGTCCACGAGACGAGCCAAGATCGGCATCAGCCTGAGTGAATAGCCACAGACGTCATCGATATAGTATGATCGAGGTAACAAGGAATGATCAAACAACCACGATTGTTCGCCGGTTTGGGTATCTGTCCCAAAGGTTGACACGCGTGTCGCAATCTGCATGGTAGCGAACCATCTTGCTAAAAAGCGAAACAGCGCATTGGAGTTGGAGTTCACCGCAAGTTGTTGGCTGAAGAAGCTCGAGAGTATGCGTGCGGTTCCAGAAAGATGAGTCTTGGACGTTGCTGTGTTTCCACTGCAAACATCGTTTGTGCACAGCATCATAGTTGCCAAGACAGTCTCTACCTTGTTTAGCTGAACAGGGTTGTTGATGGCCATCTGCAGTGTTGAGATGGCACGATTGGTATACTTCAACGTCGTTGCCATAGCATCAGTGTGGCTTGTGGTACCAACCAGGCGCGAGTATTGGCTAGAAGCCGCTGCAAGAAGTGCGTGAAGAAGGTGAGGAACATCCAGTGCGATAGACACAAGCTGCTCCTTGAAACGTGGATTTACAGCTGGGAAGGAGACAATGGCTGTTTGCGTAGCAAAGTGATGGAGGTAAAACCGTGAATGGGAGTCAGAAAGATATCGAGAGGGGATCAGCGTGGGCTGTTGGAGGTGACTGGACGGAATAACAAGCCGCGACCGAAGAGTCGAATTCCGGAGAACTTTCCTGCTAGACGCCGCTTTCTGGCTCATGTCGACTAAGCGCAATTCGTATTTGCATTCTCTTGGATAAGGAAGGCATCGACCACAGACCGGCCGCTTGAGATCGCACTGCCGAAGTCAGTGGAAATTGTTGCGTGATGGACGAGCATAGTCAACTCACCTGGACCTTTTTGCGCTTACATTCTACACAGCCATCTTTTCGTCTACTGGGTTTGGGTATGATGGCCAACATTCTGTTTCAACATGGTTGCGAGGCTGGTTTAGACTCGGATCAAATCGCTGATAAAAATCGTCAAAGTTCTGGTGGCGACGGCGACTTTTGACTATCAAGGAAGGATTTTGCTTCCGTTTCTGGCTTTTGAGCCATAGAAGGCGAAATTCACAACAAACGTCCAAGCTTGATCACGTGAAAGCTAGACCCAAATATCCGATTGAAGGACCACACGTTCACATGCAGAACTAAGTGATGTATTTAGGAAGATGGTCGACATGCTCGAGTGCTCGGAATCTCAAAACGAGCTGTCAATCTCAGGACTCGGAGTGTAGACGCAAACCAAAGGCCATATTCATATCCTCAAGAATGTTCGTATGGAGACGGAATCTTTTCATCGTCCACATACTAATTAAATTGTGAAATCATGACAGTCACGCCATCATGTAAGCAACCAACCCCAAAACAAACAGGATCCAAGACATGGCCTGCGTACCACCTAGCGCAGTAGCACCATCGCCCTTTCTGTCACTAGAGCAAATCAAACAGGTATAATCATCGGAAGACCTTCTCGGCTGGAATTTGAAACTCTTCATCGCAAACCCAGCTTTTCCACACTCACCTTGCTCATCGGTAAAGCAAGTACACCCATGCCACTGCTGACCAGTAGAATTCCGACACCCTGCTTTCTTGGGACTTCACGATTGTACCGTCTGACAGCTTGGGTGTTCTTCTGCATTGAGACACAGTCCAGCCTCCTCGGTGGTCCCCCAACTCGCGCTCTGCATAGCCATGGTTGCTTTAGATGCACCGCTCACGCTGTACGGACTTGGAACCATTCCCAAAGAGCTCTACGGTGTTTCAATCTCTTTTCTGGTTATTACATGGTTTGCCGCCCTATCAAGAGCATATGTTCGTGGCTATGTGCTACGGTCAGTTGGCTGGGATGACTGGACTTTGATACCCGCTCAACTCTGTTATACCGTCCAATGTGCATACATGATTCGGATGGCACAGATGGAGATAAATCCAGACAAGAACAGTGATATTCGAAGCATATCACAACTAGTCACTGCATGTGCAGTTCGCATCTCGGAGTCAACTGAAACATGATTTGCTGACCACACGTCCCTATAGAACTTGGTCGCTTTCGCTGGCATCTACGTTTGACCTGTATTCTTCCCAAACTATCGCTCAGCCTCTTCTTCCAACGAATCATCACAGAAAGGTGGCAACGCAACGTTATCCATATTGGCATACTAATCCACACGCTCTACGGCATCACATACTATAGACAGTGTCTCGATGGCGCCAAATCCATGTCAAGCACACAAAGAAGTCACGGTCCCAGTGGCGCAAAGAGAACGAGTGTTGCAGGCGGCTCTGAATTGCAATTGACCAGCATGAGAAAGAGTCGTCGGGTGCGAGATGGGTTTGTCACATTCGAAGATGACAGCGACGGAATGCAGACGCAATGGTCCAATGAAAATGAGATTGGCGTCAAGACTGAATTTACAGTCGAGACTCGTCCAACGAGTTCTGATGTAGAGCAGGGACAAGAGATGTTCCCTCATTAGCTTTCGTCCACCAACCCCTCGAACTGCAACAAGGAACCACTCTGCCGCTCAGAAATAGCGACGTCCTTTGACAGTCCGCATCTGTGTGGCCTTTTTTCTCTCAACTTTGTCTCATGATTCTTTTTCATCAGGAACCAGCTCAACCACACCATAGACACAATGAAAACACAGACCGTAGGCGTTTAGAACAAGTCAAGAGTCGAGACACTCGCACAACCAACTCATCCAGCACCGTCCTTAAGACCAGTCCATCCTCGATATCTCATCACAGCCAAAGCCTAGCCTGACGGGCCTTTTCCAATGTAATCAAGTGTTAGAAGGGCATGACCGTGACCCGTCTCCAGAGCCCGCGACTCAAAAATATCCATAGGATCATAGATCATTGCATCAATAATCCAGGACTGCTAAGCTCCACTACAGCACGTTCGTAAAACGCAACGCTACGGCGCGGAGCACTGAGCTGGCCGCCATGTTTACGACTGACTCGATGTTTGGTATATGTCTCGGTAACGTTGCCTAGCTGTCGTGGATCGAGTAAGTAGGGTAACGGAAGCTAGAAACTCGGCCGAACCGACCCGTGAGACGGGAGCCCCCGTTCGCGCCACGACCCTTATTTCTATTTTCACCCTCATGTGAGATATCTCGACCTTTGAACTACAGAGGGTCGATGTCAACAGTCACGTGTTCCTTGGCTTCATGAAACACCGAGTACTGGATGCATGGATTGAGCAGTTTCAATTTAAATACCTCCATGGTGCCGACTTGGGAATGATCGCTAATTGCTAAACCAGATCACGACTATCTGGACTTGTCGTTGGTAGTCTGCATATGGCACCACATCCTGCCACTACTTGTTGGCCGATGGGTTACACTCAGATTCCTTCTCCAATCAAGACGACTCGTCAAGCAGCTCCTGGATGTACTCATCGATCGAAGTTCCCTCCAGGTCAGGGTAAAGGTCTTTACCCAGCATATAGCCAAGGTACTCCGCATTGTGAATGTTATTGTCGCCTCGGACACCCCAGGAGTACTGGTACTCGTATACTGCCTTTTGAAGGAAGTTGTCGTCGCGGATGCCCACATCCTTAAGCTGAGCCAGATTTGCGAGTAGCTCATCTCCAGATATCTGTAATGCCGCAAAGTCAGTCCCAATGTGTGTCTGCTTGCCACAAGTAGACATCGACTCACATGGTTTCAGGAAGCGTCTCGCCGCTGAGTTTCTCGAGCTGATCATAAACTTGATTCATTGTCAACATCTCGGAGTAGATGAACACAAATTTGTTCAATGTGCGAGGGTCCAGTGTCGCACGAACGACATATCTGCCCACGTCGCGGTTGTGTGTGAATGCCGAGAGCACGTTGCCGTCGCCAGGAATACGCTCGCCCAGACCACTGACGGCTTTATCGATGCGGCCGGAAGGAAGTTTGGGTAGGGTCAATTGGTACCACCAACCGACATCGATGATGGTGTAGGGGAGCTGCAGTCTGCGAATGTGGTTGAGGACGTCTTCTTTCTGCGCACGGAGTCAGCGTATAATCGTGATGCAAAAGTCCTTTGTGACTACTCACGGTATCTCTGAGGGTGGAAAGTCCCTTGGGAGGGGCGACAGGAGCGAACATGGTTGGTATGAAACGCTTGACTCCAGCTTTCTTTGCAGCAGTTGCGAGTGGAATCTGGTCGATAGTCGCAGCAATGGGCAGGATGGCGATGAGGACTTCTTGGCCTTCAAGAGCTTTTGTCATGTCTTCAATGGAGCCTTGCAGATCAATTGATTGGATTGCGACACCTCTGGCTTTAAGGTCCTGGACCTCTGGCTTATCGGCGGACGAGGCTCTCACAAGAGCGGTGACATGCTATAGTCATTCAAGGTCAGTGATGGGTCTTGTGTGCTTGCATTGACGAGCTTGCAACTCACGACTGCATGCTCAGAAGCTAGGAGCTCGTCGACAATGTATCTGCCAGTTGTCCCGGTTGCACCCAAGATCGCGATGTTCACATTGATCATGGTCGTGAAAAGTGATCTGTTAAAGCTTCGAATGTGAATGAGGATTTTCGTGACTCGAGAGAAGTTCAAATGATATATACACTGCAAACAGTGGAAATGTAACGCAGCGGGGTCCTGATCAGTAGACCGTGAATGCAGTATAGTCGTGTAGTAAGTACTGTATGACAAGCTTTCAAGAAAGTCAACGGGCCGTTTGTGACTTTCGAAGTCTAGAAACAACCACGAAGTTCGTTCCTAATCGACGTGCGTATTGCGTTTTATGTTTTGCGTATTGCGTATACAGACTTTCGCCGCCCAGATCAAGATTCCGAGACGAAGAAGAGCTTAATCTAGCGACGCTCATAATGTAGGAAAAGTCGCCGAACAGATCAAACCCCCGAGAAGAACCCCGAGGTGAGTCTAAGCAAACATCAGCTATTGTCAGCAAGAGATTGTGTCGTCACATCAAGTCCTCAGTATATAGGTCAGAGATTTGGACTGTGTTGTTCCCATCAACCAAAATCAAACATCTCGTCACTTGAATACCATCGAAAAGCTCAAAACAACCTGCACCATGATCTACAACGGAAGCTGTCACTGCGGAACAGTCAAGATCCAGCTTGAGGGTTGTTCGCCCTTTTCCTCTCCTCTCCATGAACTTTTCGAAGCTGACACCTGAATAGCCGAGTCTGTAACCAAGGCTATCTGCCACTGCTTGGACTGTCAGAAGGTCTGTCGACCTTTGTTTGCTTTTGTCATCATCCATCGCCAACTAAGTTCTAACGTAAATCAGCGAACCGCCAGTGCTTTCTCTGTCAACGTCATTGCTCCTAGAGAACACTTCAAGGTCACTCAGGGTAAGTTCCAATCTCATCATCTTCTCTCAATCTTCTGACTGACAGTTACATTCTCCCAGGCAAGACCAAGACCTGGTCTTACACCTCGGACTCAGGCAAGGATTACATTGTCAACTTCTGCGGTGACTGCGGAAGTACTCTCTTCGGCGAGCCTACTAGACTTCCTGATGTTGTGTCCATCAAGGCCGGCTGCTTGGACAACAGTGGAACAAACCTTGGCTCCATGGACGCCGAAGTGTTTGTTGAGCGTCGCGTGGATTACCTCAAGCCATTTGAGGGCATGAAGCAGATTGTTGGTATGATCTGAACGTTTGGTCTTTCTCTTTGAACGTATTCTGGGGGCTTTGTTAGACAAAAATCTTGTGAATAGTTTCTGGTCTTAGTACCATAAAGGAATGTCGGTTATATGGTTCATGTTCTGCGGATCGTAAGACATTGATCGCAACAAGAATTTGTTCACGCCTTCAAAACAGCACGTCTGAGCATCTGCAAACCCCTCGGCAGTCCCCGCCATACACTTCCACTTGTTGACTTGATTTGAAGCGCGCGCGGCCACCTTCTTGTTGTGCTTGTGTGCATAGTGCGAATCTGTCGATTTCCACGTCTCAAATCTATTGTCTTTGTCAGCTCTTTCGCTCAATAACCTGCGGATATCGGTTCACATACCTGGACTTGTCGAACGTTTCTGCAGCAGCACATGCGCTTTGCTTAGATTATCTTTCAACTGCGCCTTCGCCCATCCTGGCTTATTTTTTGCATCGCCTGCATCAACAGGATCTATACTGGCCATAGCCCGCACTTGATCTCGCTGCCACTCAGCTGTGTGTTCTAAAGCAGCCATGATGAGCTTATACGAATCTTTCTCTGGGAAGATGTCAGGGCTGGAGCGAACATGGTCCGCCAGAGCTTGAACGTGTCCAGAATGCTTCATGCGCATCCATCAGTCTATGGCATCCGAACAAACGTTATTTCAACGAAAACTTACCATTCCAATGTCCAGTCTTACACGCTTGAAATCAACGTCAGTATTGGAGAGCTTCTCCAAGGCAATATCCAGCTGAGAAGCATCGCCTGCAACACATGTGGCACCTGGACTAGAAAATCCTGCAATATCCACTGTCCCCAGTAGACCTTCTTTTGCCAGAACCTGCTTGATGGAGTCGCCATCTGTGAAGACTAATGCGAGACCACCTTTGTTAGGAAACAGGGAACGATCTTCCAGTAGCCCTTCCCGTCTTGCGAGTAGTTTGACCATAGCGGGCAGGGTATAAGATCCTGTGAAAGTGCCCGCTGCAATCTCATGACACTTTGCGGAGAAACACCCCACGACTGTAATAGCTTTCCGAGTGCATATTGGGCCGACACAATGACCAGAGTAGCCGAAGGGGGTAAAGAGTGCTGAGTGGCGCTTAGGGGTCGATCGAAAGATGCAGCATACGGTGGTCGAATTTCGTCTTCCTCGAAGTAGTCAGTCAACGGTACATGAGCGTGTCCAGGAATGGATGCGTCGTGTGACAAGCCATTGATTGTCTCTTGCACATCGATGATTGCTTGTCGAAATGTTGAAGAAACTCGGTACAGATCGCGGGCGGCTTCTACTGGAGGAAATCCTTGACCAGCGAACGAGAAGACAACGTGTTGCGACGGCATAGGTATTGGAGGGGAAGAAGAGTTTCACACACAGGGTGAACGGCTGTTTCGAACGAAGCGCATCCCTGCGTTCTTTATCAATGTCTGTCGTGATGATGCAAGCTACTTTCTGCTTTGGGAAAAAGCACCTGATCGTCAACTATGGTCGTAAGCATCGTCTGTAGGGCTACATCTATATCGGATTGTCGCAGATTGCATGCCAATGACCCATCCTGTCAGCTCACTCAAGTGCACTCCTACAGAAATTGTGTGATGCTGAGTTTCAAGAGTTCCTCAGGGAAGGTTACCAGCAGAGATTTCACAACGAACCAGTCTCGAAATTCCAATATATTCTGTTACGACCGATATTGAGTCGGTGGAAAGGCTATTTCTGTTGTGGTGAGTAGCCCGCCGTTAGCATTACTAACCGTTCTAGGAAAGTGCATCATCGAGAATGCAGACGTCATAGGGTCTATTCTCTACTGTAGCAGCTTCAACATTTCAAAATGACGCATAAAGATCAAGCCTGGTATCTACTTTAGTTGCGGTTCGACGTAGAGAGGTCCAGAAATGAGATCAGTTCTGAAATAAATCATTGAAATTGACGGCTAACGATACAATTCGGCGCCAACCACAAATCTGCGACTGATTCGAGAGGCTCTTGTGGAAGTACATCCAAAGCAACGCCTCCTATCTTACCATTCTTTGAGGCAGCAGAAAGTGCATCATGGCCAATCGTCGATGCTCGACCTACATTGACCACCCAAGCATGGTTGGAAGTCTGCAGTACATCAATTATCAGTCGACAGACTGGACTATTGACTATCTTTACTTTGCGGCTTCTCTTTGAATTAAGATGTTCTCGGCCAATGCTTGCAAATTTTCGGCTTGCAAGATGGCACTCAACGCCAGCTCGACGCTCGTCTCCCTTCGAATCCAGTTGCGTAATTCGACAGAAACGAGTGAGTCAAGACTGTAGGAAGCAAGGGGCACGTCTCCTCTTACGTCCTCGCGCTCGATCATGGTCATGGCGGATACCTTCGAAATAAGCGCCTCGAGCAATCCAGTAAGCGGATCTTCCGCCGCTGTCCACGACGCCGTAGACAATCCCGTGTCTCCCTCAACCCCGGCCTTCTTTCTTTTGCTCGCCTCGGCGATAAGTCTCTCCTTGGTGTGGACAGGGTGGAAGTATTTCCAGGGCCCGTTCTGTACAGCTTGTCCGTCCAGATACATCTTGAAGGCAGCGATTTTACCATCATGGTGGAACGGCGAGCTCTTTCCAAAGATTGCACCCTTCACGGCAGCCCGGATATCAGCCATGGTCAAAGTAGCACCAAGGGTCTGCTTGAGAGACTCGCTCAAGTCGTTCTGCGCCACGTACCCGACGTCGAGAACAACGGGCAGAGCAATCGATACAGTGTATTGGCCACGAGCATTGCGGTACTGAGTGAAGCCGTCATAGAATGCCTTAGAGGATGTCAGCTACAAGTTGCAGAACTACTAATCGATCACTTACCGCCGTGCCTGCGTATATGGCTTGTCCAACGTTGCCAGTATCTCCCAGGAAGGACGAAAGATTGATGAAGAAGTCGAGGCCTTCTGGGAAACAATGGTCCAAGTTCCATGCTCCTCGCACTCGAGGACCTGTGATGATCTGCCAATCTTCATAGGTGGCCAACTCAAAGAGTTTGTCCTGGGAGGAATGTTAGTGATTATGAAGAGCATGACATTTGTGGTGACATACACTCAACAAAAGAGCGCTGTGAATAACGCCCCTGACGGGAGGAAGATCCTTGCCGATGACGTCCACAATATCTTGCAACTGCTCTGGAGAGCCGACATCACAAGCGAAAGCTTCGACATGAACGTCGGTATGCGCATACTTCTGCAAGAGTTTCTGAACTTCTTGACTAGACCCACCGCTGCGACCTAGCAGAACGATATTACGAGCTCCGAGATCGATCATGAGCTGCGCAAGATCAAGTCCAATACCTCTAGTGCCACCGGTGATCAGGTAAGTCGCGTCGGTTCTCATCAAGACAGGCGTGGGCTGCAAGTCACTTTCTGCGATAACCTCATCGTGAGTACCAAAGGTAAAGATGATCTTGCCCATGCTTTCCCCCGACTTGATCTTGCGCAGTCCGGATGAGAAATCGGAGATGGGCAGAACAGTAACCGACTTGGTCGGTACAGCGACATTGCCTCGAATCAACCTGGAGACTTCTGCAAATATGTCCTTGACCTCCTCTGGGCGTTGTGTGTAAAGATCTCGAATATCGATGCTGCTGAAAGCCACGTTACTGTCGAACGGTTTCATGGATAACAAATGGCTCTGAAATGCATTCTTTTTGCCAATCTCGATGAAGCGGCCGCACTTGGCAGTCAACGACCAAGTCTCTGTCATCAGCTCCCCGCTTAGGGAGTTGACAACAACGTCGATGCCTTTACCGTTCGTGGCGCACAGGATGCTGTCTCTGAATTGAGCATTGCGGCTGGAGAAGATCTGCTCGTGGGGAATACCAAACGTCTTGTGCAGGAACTCTCTCTTGGTTTCGTTACCAGCCGTTACGAACACTCGAGCGCCAAAGTGCTGCGCCAAGACGATGCAAGCCTGACCGACCGCACCGGTTGCTGCATGTACAAGCACAGTCTCGCCTCTTCTAAGTCTTGCGGTAAACTGTAGTGCCATTACCGCAATCGTGTAGGCCATCGGAAGACTTGCAGCCTCATTCGTCTCCAGAGTCGATGGGACTTTGCATGCAAGCGAGGTTGGCAACTTCTTGTAAGTCGAGAAAGCGCTTCCCTCAGCTGAGAGGAAAGCAACGCTATCACCTTGCTGCAAGCCCTCGACTTCACTGCCCACTGCGACGACCTTGCCAACTCCGTCAAAGCCAGGGGTCGACCAAGGGATTGTACCGAGGATCAGATCAAGATCTCTGGAGCTGAGGCCAGCCGCCTCGACCTTGATTAAGATCTCGTCAGTCTTTACAGCTTGCTGCAAGACATCAATCCTGCGAAAGAAGATGGAGTCCGGACTGCCAGCTGTATCGATGGTCATCTCGAGAGCTCGCTCTCCCTCCCAGAGGTTGAGTTGCTTGCGGAAAGCAATTCCGCGCTCGATGGCGAATTGTTCTTTGACCTCTTTCAACTGTCTCATACGAGGGAAATGGATTGAGCCATTGTGCCATACAAAGTCCTGGTCCTGAGTGCGTGTGACTTCGGGATCGCGAAGCGTTTGGGTAAGCTTGGCGATTCCAGCGAGTCCTTCTTGGGTGCGTGGGGCACCTTCAATGATCAGGAGGTTCTTTGGATCGGTCTCAAGACGCAGGGTGCGGAGTATGCCCTTGATGGATTTGGCATCAGGAGATGTATCTTCTGGCATGACCCATAACAGTCCGGAGTTGTGCAAAAGCAGGCTCTGAAGCAATTCAAACTTCTCTGCGGACATGTTTTGAACCAGGCTGTCCTTGGCAGAGTCTAAGAAGATGTAGTATGGGTCTTCAGTGGTATCAACCTCGGCGATAGGCCTGATGTCAACAGGAAGGCCAAGCTTTTCAGAGATAGTGTCAGCCACAGACTGCGCATACTCCACCTCATCATCTTCCATGAAGGCCCCGGAAACAATCATGGAGCGATCCACGTCTTTGCCGACCCTGGTAGAACACATAATGCCCATCATCTGTTCAATCCCAGGACGGTCCGAGATGCTGATGTCAACACCAGAGAAGCCTGCGTCCTTCAATAGACGGTCCCAGACAGGGACTGGCAACATCGGCCCCTCTTCGCGATCGCGATAGTCATCCTCGGCATACCACCACCCGGGAAGAAGTGAGAATGGTAGGACCGAAGTGGGATGCTGATTCGCCTCCAGAAGGAACAGCTTTCCTCGAGGCTTGAGAAGGGTCCGTACATTCGTCATGGTTGTCATCATGTTGGAAGTGGCATGCAAGACGTTTGCAGCAACCACGATGTCGAATTCCCCAGGCGCAAAGCCTTGTGCCAAGGGATCTTGACCGATATCGAGCTTCTTGTATGTGATGCGGTCAGACCACTTCGCCAACTTGACACGAGCGTTCTCGAAGAAACCCGAAGAGATGTCGGTAAAGGTATAACTGAGCAGCGCAGCTTCGTCTCTTCCCCTTGTCAAGGCTTCGAGTATAGGCAGTGTCGTACCACCGGTTCCGGCTCCGATCTCTAGAATTTGTAGATTGGGTTCCAGATCACTAAGGTTGTCGGCCAGATCGCCCAGAATCTTACTGAGGTGGCCATTGGTGACATCTGCCTCGTAATGTCGAGTGAGGCGGTTGTCGATGAGCATGAGCTCGAGCGTCTCCAATTCGCCACGCAGAATGCGGACGAGCTCATCGCCAACAATGCAAAGCAACTCGCCTTGAGCATCTTTGCTCCTGACATCGTCAAGCAAAGCTGTCGGTTCCGTGTCGAAAGTTACACCGTATCTCTTCACTGCTCTGATGGCCCAGTTCACAAAGCGGGAGAGATGGTAGGGCAATCTCGTGCGGTCGTCGTTAGTCGTCTCTCTCAGCGCGCGATCGATGTAATAAGCAGCAGCTCTCTCTAGGTTGTGCGCACGCTGGAGTTCGGTGCTAGGCAGAATGCCTACTGAAAGTCTCTTCTTCAACTCATCCAAGGGGAGCATATCAAACTTGGGTAGTAAGTCCCAAGCCCAATGATCGGGGACACTGGATGCTGGGTCGATCTCTTCTTCGGCCGAACCAATGGAGCGGAAGGCCACAGATTCCCATTCAGCGACAGGGATTGGCAGGCCATCATCATCGTCACCTCGGTAAAAAGCAGCGACGCTGATCTGCATACGGCCACCCTTGGTATCGTAGTGTAGCAGACTAGTGACGATATCGAATCTGCCTTTGGGTGTGGCTGGTATCTTGTTGGAGATACGGAAGCGGCTGATGTAGTTCGGCATTTGAGCAGGTTTTCTGCCGTCTTCAGTCTTCTGGAGCGGCCCACCACCTTGGAGGAAACCATCGAGGGTAGGTGGATCGACCGTAACATGAGAGCCATAACGCCCTGCGTTGTGCAAGTCCGTGCCCATATCTCGCAAGCGATGCTCGAGGACAGTGAAGTTGTCGCCTTCCCAGAACCCAACAGTGTTCTGGAACGTGGGACCGTAGCGTGTGGCTCTGACACCGGCATGCTCGTATGCATACGCGATGTCGTGCTCAATCATCGTTGAGGTCTTGTCAATGAGGGGCAATGTAGCTTTGAGCGTCGGTGTCTCGGAGCTCATGTCTTGAATCTCTGGCTCGACTTGACCATAGGCATGAATGGTCCATCCGTTAGCAGGCGTCCAAGTGGATATCTCGAAAGACCAAGCCGTGGCAGAGAAGGAACCTGTTCCGGTCGCAGCGGGCTTGATCTTGGTGACCATATCGACTGACTCTTCTTCCTTGATCTCCATGCTTCTCACAACGTGGAAGTCTTTGACCAGGAACGCGGCCGCAGGGGTGCTTACTGTCCTTCTTGCGGCTTCGATGGCACAAGACATGTAGCCAGTCATCGGGAAGATTACTGCACCCGCCACATTGTGATCACGAATCCAAGGCATCTCGTCGAGAGTGAAAACCTGTCTGTAGGCGCGATCCTTGCCTCCATCCGAGACAACTCTCCTTCCAATGAGTGGATGATAGGGCTCACCGGGGAACAACTTCTCCGCGGTCGCACGAGGTCTGATCTCGTAGCTTGTTGACTTGTCCCAGGAATACTTTGGGACGTCAGTGACAACACTAGCGTTGTGCTTGTGAGTCCTGTTGACCTCTCCAAGGTCAACGGAACTTCCCAAAGTGTATAGAGAACCAGCAAGACTCAGCATTGCTTCGACGTCTTCGGATCCGCGCACCAACGATGGGATGTAGTTGAGAGATGGGGCCTGAGCCTGCTTAGTCGACATAGCTTCCGCGGTCTGTTTGATTGGGCCCTTCAAAGCAGCATGAGGTCCAACTTCCACGATGATGTTCGGAACACGGCCGGTATGCCCAGGCGCAGTCAAAACGGTCTTCATCGCATCTGCGAAAAGTACCGGCTGAACGAGATTTTGAACCCAGTAAGAGGCATCGATTGTGGTAGCATCGTGTACAGTACCTGTGACCGAAGACACGAAGATAGGTGAGGCGCCGCCTGCCTCAATGGAATCAGTGACGGGGTTCCTGCAGAAAGGCGTAATGGCGTCGAGGTAAAAGTCGGCGACACCCTGCATATGCTGCGAATGATATGCCAAACTAACTTTCAGCTTACGACTGAACAAGCCCTCTGCCTCGGCAGCCGCATGGATGTCCTCAATGGCCGACTCGTCGCCAGAGATGGTCACACTTTGCGGGCTGTTGATGGCTGCAACAGTTGCGTAGCCTTTGGCATGTCGTTTGATGAGGTGAGATGCTTGTTCGAGGCCTGCACCGACAGCTAGCATAGCACCTTTCGAAGCCTGCGGCTGGACCTGTTGTTCAATTAGGCGGGCTGCTGCCTGGCCGCGAAAGAATGCAAGGGCGATCGCAGTCTCAAAGGACAAAAGGCCAGCGGTATAGGCCGCGGCGATCTCTCCGCTAGAGTGACCGGCCACTGTGTTCGGGGCGATGTTCCAGGCTTTGAGCAGCTTGACCAATGCCAGTTGTATGGCAGTGCAGGCAGGCTGACTGATCTCGGCTTCGTTGATGCGAGAATCTGAACTTGACTTGGCAAGCTCTTCTTTGAGAGACCAAGAAGCACCTAGACTCTCGAGGATGCTCTCGCCTTTATCGATAGCTGCCGCAAACACCGGGTAATTCTGTAGCCTAGAGACCATTTGAGCGTATCTGTGGGAAAAGTTATGTCAGAACTCAGAAGCAGAATCGGCGATCTTCGTTTCGATCAACTCACTGTGCACCTTGTCCAGTGAAAGCGAAGGCGATTAGTGGATCCTTGTTTCGGACTGCCTTGGAAGTCGATGTCTGATCCTGCAACCCAGCTATGGAATCAGAAACTATGGCGACACGGTGAGGGTGATGCGTTCGGCGTTGACCAAGCGTGTAAGCAAGATCTTTCAGCAATTTTGGCGAGTCTGGAGCTTCGCTGAGATAGTCTCCGAACGAAGCCAAGTAGTCCTGCAAGCTTTTCGCAGTGCGAGCAGAGAAAACCAAGAGTTTCTTAGTCTCCAGAGAGGCGGCATGTCCATTGACACCATTCTCAACGAGGTTTGGTGGAGCTCGCTCGAGAATCACTGCGGCGTTGCTGCCTCCAAATCCTGTGATCATGTTTCAGTATCTTGAGCCACGAGGACGAGACATATGCGTACCAAAGTTTGTAACGATGGCTCTTCTAGCTTCTCCAGTTGGCCATGGGACAGGTACGTCGGCAACTCTGATCTTTTCCTTATCCACGATCCGAGGATTGATCTTTTCGAAACCAGCGGTGGGAAGAATTATCTCATTCTCTAGCATCAGGATGGCTTTCACCATTCCAAGGATCCCGCTAGCTCCCTCAAGATGGCTATATTATGGTCAACAACAGCTGGGAAGATACTCTTGGAACGCATGAGTGACTGACCCAAAGTTAGACTTGATCGAACCAATGTAAAGCGGGTTAGATGCACCCCTGTATTTAGCCAAAACAGCTGTAAAGGCGCTGGCTTCGATAGGATCGCTGTTGCTGTCAGCGCAGTTACTGAGCACGTCTTGTTGGATTTCTTACCCAGCAGCTGTGCCAGTACCGTGGCCCTAGAGACAAGGTTAGCGAATCCATACACGATGCCACGTTTGGCTGGCGTCACCTCAACAACAGGAGTCTCGGCAGGATCCAGGCCAACAGACTGATGAACTTGTCGCAAAAGTCTCTTCTGAGCTTCAACATTGGGCAGAGTGATGCCATCTGATCGACCACCATGGTTACAGGCGGAATTACGGATGATTGCATGAATGGGATCACCATCCCTGATCGCATCCTCGACACGTTTGATCAAGAGGCATGCAGCGCCCTCACCACGACCAAAGCCTGATGCTTTGGAGTCGTATGAGAAACTTCTGCCGTGTTCCGAGAGTGCACTGAGAGACGAGTCAGCAACTTCCGACAACTAGATTGGCTGCGACAAACCCAGTCTTTTCGAGTGCGAGCCATCCACCTGGACCCAAACTCAAAGCGGCAGATCCGACAAATGCCGAGGTGCACTCGCCGTTGCGCAGGGCGGAAACAGCCTGGTGTGCTGCGTAGACACTGCTTGCACAGGCCGCATCCAAGGTGATGCTTGGTCCGTCGATGTCCAGGAAATACGAGACTCGATTGGCAGCCATGCAAGGAGCCACACCTGTAGCTGAAAAGGTTTTGGCAGAGAATTGGTCATCACCAAGACGTTGAGAGTACTCATGTTGACCGCTTCCGATAAAGACACCAATCTTCTGACCAGCAAGATCAAGAAGAGACTTGCCCGCATCTTCAGCAGCCTCTAAAACACACTCAAGCATCATGCGGTGTTGAGGATCCGAGTTTTGTGCTTCCTCGGCGCGCATGTTGAAGAAGCCTGCATCGAATGCATAGATGTCGTCCGGTACGAAGTGGGCGCCTTCTGCACGGAACACGCCAGACTTGTCAGCTCCAGGCTTATAATAAGCAGACTTTTCGAAACGATCAGAAGGTATGTCGGTCCAAGCAGATCGAGCCTGCGCCAAGTAGTCCCATATTCCAGTCCTGCCAATGCCAGGAGCACGGTAGGACAGGCCGATCACTGCAATCGGGGTATCGTCAGGCATGTTTCAGGTATTTACAGGTTTCTGTGATGATTTGTATGATGTAAAAGCTTGATGAGGATGAGAATCAAGTGTCAACAGCGAGATGTCGGGAAGTTATACCTCTCACTTTAATGACGCAGAGCATGTGGCTTCTGTTATCTTCGAGGATCGAATACCCTCTGATAGCAAGAACCATCACAAAATCCTTTAAAATGCTCCCAAGCATCGCTTGCCTCCTGATCCTTGTCGAAGACCTCACCAACATTCGAAGGATTATGCATCACCTCATGCGAGTCTCGTCACCCCCGCTGCAGGCTTTATAAACAATCCTTTCAACAAGGAGTGATGTATAATTGATATGACATCACTTACTAAACCAGGATGTGGAGATCTTGCCTGTGAATGGAGCTCATAGACGAGGTGGACGGGAAAAGGTCACCCCATCGGTGGTCATTCGTACTGAGCCAGACTTTTGGAAGTCAGTGTTCGTTCGTTCTTCTTGCGGAGCTGAAGTTGTGATCTGAGCGTGCTACCGCAAAGGGAATATTGATCGGCGAAGTGATGGATGTTCGTACGGTTACAACACTCGATCACTCCAAGAACACATGATCTTCCATCAATAGCGATTGGCCTGACGTTGTTTCCGGCGCGTTGAGTGTGCAGCTGGTCAACCAGTTGTGCATATCTCCTCCTTCCAGAGCGAGATTTGCGAGCGGTAAGTGGTTGTCACAAAAAGTCGTCTTTGACAAGGCACCGTGATCTTGCGGCTCCCATGTGGCTCACTTCTGCTTGCAGCGAGCGTCTCGATACTCGATCTTGTGTCACCGTCTCGGGCCCCAGGAGATGGATTGAAGTTTCAAGATGCATTCCCTATCGCAGTACTTCTTACACCTGGCTGAGGGACAGAAGTTGAAAGTCATGTCGGCCTAGTTGCCGAAATGTGGATCTGACTCGCTGTTGCGGCTGCCGGCGTGCGGGCGGCTTGCATATTCAATCCGATTGGCGTTCGGCATTTGTGGTCATTTCTCAAGCCAAACAAAGAGCGGAGAGTCCAATGCATGGCCAAGCCAACCTATGCAGCATGCAGCGTCCTAGTCATCTCGTTGGCGCATAGTGTCAGGCCATCTCTGGGTGGTGATGCGCGCACAACAATCTAGGACGAAGGATTGAGAGGCGGAGCAGATGTTGGGGAATTTGAAACTCGGCCGACCACTGCGTCGGGCCGCGCCGCGCGTTGACACTACCGACTCGGCAAACGGTCGTGGAAGCTCCAGCCACCATATAGTAGTCAAATTGAACCCCATACTTCCAGCCAATATTGTTGCCTGACGAAGAGCTCCTAGAGTCCGAACTTACTCCTCCCACTCTACTCCACGAGCCCACAACCCCAACCAACATGAGCGGAGAGCCTAGTAAGTTTCTAAACCTACTCTGCAAACTGCTGGTGTTGATAGCTTGCAGTCCTTTACAGCCTTTACGTGTATGCGCCGAACAAGGTTGCGCCCGTGGTATTCACTGTACTCTTTGGCATCTCAGCAGTCGGCCATATCTGGCAGTGCTCGTATGTGCAGCAGTTTTCTTCAAACGAAACCTTCAACTAATTGACTGCTTTAGTCACTATCGAGCATGGAGAATGATTGGATTGCATCCGATGTGCGCCGTCTTCTACACGGCAGGTTATGCTCTACGAGAGTATGGAGCTTTCAACTACCTATACTCGACTACAAACCTCAACATCTACATCGTTAGCCAAGTTATGATATACATCTGCCCGTAAGTCTCCTCTATGATCACGTCAAGAGTGTCCTAATCTTCGAGATCCAGTCCATTGCTCGAACTCGCAAACTATCACGTTCTGGGACGAGTACTGTACTACGTCCCGTACTGTGCTCCGTTTCCACCCAACAGGATCATGTCCCTGTTCGGCGCTTTGGTTGCCGTTGTTGAGGCTCTCAACGGCTTGGGCGTGGCTTTCACATCTAACCCGTCATCCACCCAAAGCATACAAGAGTTGGGAAGCAATCTCACGAAAGCTTCGCTTGCGTTCCAGCTTGCAGTCATCGTGGTCTGTGTCATGCTCGCCGGTCTCTTCTATCGAAAATGCGTCAGAGAGGGAGTTCGCAGCAAGAACGTCAACGTCCCGCTCATCATACTTTGTTCAAGCATGTTCTTGATCCTCGTCCGCTGTATCTATCGCTTGGTCGAGCATCTGGGCAATGTGGGACTCGCTATCGATGATCTCGAATCAATGCGACAACTCACCCCCATCTTACGCTACGAGTGGTACTTCTATGTCTTTGAGTCGACCACAATGCTGTTCAATTCCGCCGTCTGGAACATTTGGCATCCTGGTCGCTACCTGCCCCGACTTCACAACGTGTATCTCTCGCCGGATGGCACAGAAGTCGCAGTGGAGGAACATTCAGACACAAGGCCATTGTTGGCCAAGGCAGGCTCTGTATTGACGTTTGGTATCTTCTTCCGTCAGAAAAAGGTGGATCACGGGCAAAGTTTCGCTCTCGACTCTGGAAATAGTCGCAATTCGTAGGCTTGAGCGGGCAGCGTTTCCAAGTCACAAGATCTTCCAACAACCAAGGCAGCAGCACATGTAGAGCAGATACGAACCACTGATATGTATAACACAAGTAACAACCGCCTAACCTGCCAACAAAATTGTGCTGTGGAAAAGTGTAGTTTGTCATCAGAGTAGAGTGGACCGAATGTCTAAATTTGACACTGAAATGAGCACAGAGAACTATGCATAGGGATACTATTCAAACAACGGATTCTTGTCCGCGGTTCACCAACCCCATCCCGAGCCCAGATCCAGGACGAGGAGCAAAAGCATTGTTCATCTCCAATACAGTCTTCCAGATGCTATCGTGAAGCCTCCCGTCCAATCGGGTCTCCATGTCAGAGTTCGTTTCATTGGGTAGACTGACGGCTTCGATCCTACACCTCGCAAGCAAAGTCAAGATGACTGCAGTGAACTCAATCTGGGCCATCTTCTGTCCAGGGCAAACTCTGGAACCAATTGCCCAGGGCACAAAAGTGCCCTTGGGGGGCCGGAATTGGACATTGTCCGAGCCTGGGGGGTTGATCCATCGGCTTGGTCGAAAAGTCAACTCATCAGGGATCTCTGGACTATTTTGGAAAGATGGTGGATCCGAGGAATGGTTGACGTCCCGCCACGAGGGCAGCAGGTGAGCGGCGACCGAATTGATGTAGACTTTCGTACCTGCCGGTATGACTACCGGGCCTGCAGTTGTTTGGACAGTCTGCGAAGCTGTGATCTCTCGATGTATGTGTGGAGCCGGAGGATACAGTCTCACGACCTCAAGCATAAAAGACAGGATACGGATCGCCTTTGGGAAGATGATGGCATAATCCCGATCGTTTTCAGAATGATTTGACGTCAAACTATCCACCTCCTCATGGATCCACTCCTGCCAACAAGGGTGTCTTGCTAGCAGAACCATCGCGAAAGCCAGGGTGGTTGCTGTGGTCTCGAATCCGGCAGCAGTGAAGATGAAGAGATTGCTCACCATCTCATCTATTGTCATAGCTTGGCTTGACACGGAGCCTAAAGACGCTTGAACCAGTTTGCTGATGATGTTGGGCTCTGTCGACTTGGTCTGACTTTGCTAGTACTGTTGTTCCTGTATCATCGTTTCGTTTCGTTTCTGGACTTCGAATTTGGCTTTTCCAATGCGGCGCATGTTACCGCCTCCTGGCAGCCATGTAGGCCAATGAATGAGGAGTCCAGTTGGGAGCATCCCAATACCCACGATGTTTGCCACGATGGTAGTAAGAGAAACGGTCGGACTCATCGTGTAGCCGGCCTCGAGTTCGCCGTCCGGCTCGCAGTTCCAAGAAACTTGCTTACCCATGCCAGCAGCCATGAGTACGTGAATGGTAATCTTTTTAAGCATGTCGAACAACTTGGTAGTTTCTGCTGCAGTTATCGAGCCAGCATCTGCCGGGAACAGGTCGTCTAGCAGTCCACCAGCCTGACGCATTGACTCGGTGAAGACCGTCCTCGAGATACGCTCATCAATCACGCTTGTGACTATCCTGCGATGTCTGGCCCATTGGCTACCATTTGTGGTCATGACGTTGGGGCCAAACTGACCCAGAGCGAATTCAAGCGACTTCGGGACTTCGAATGCTTGCGTGCGATGGAGTATGTCCTGAATGGCAAGAGGATCCGTGGTCCAGAATTCAAGCTTGCCCAAGCCAGCCATGATGAAAGACTGGCTTTTCTGGTGCCCATGACGACCAACAGGCTCATCAAATGGTCTTGTCCCCTCTTGAAACTCCCAGCCGAAGATTGCGAGATTCAGCCTTTTGTAGAGACTATCCGGCAACATCTTCTGAGCATAGCGTCTAGTGATAGAAGAAGATAGAAGCCATATGACGTTGCCTTGATCGACTGGTACAATCTTCACTGGAAGGCGGATAGCGTTGGCGTTTCTAACATTCTTGAACAAATTGTGTCCTAGTCGGATCGCATAGATTATGCCCAAGGTGATGATGATTTGGGAAGCAAAAGCCATGATGAAACAAAGGCTTTGCTTTAAGAAGATGGTACAGAAAACGCAGTCTCGGAAAGGAGGAACCAGACTTTCACCCTGTGTTCTTCTGGGCTTACCACCACGAGCTTCTTTACTTGTATTGACGGGAGCTGTCAGGCATCACATCGAGATCAATCATCACGGACACGAGCACAGTTACCGATTGTGAAGTCCAGATACCGACGCGAAAGGTGGAAATACATGACTAGTAAGTTCTTGGCGAATCCTGCAGAGGTCAATGGAACGATAATCGCGCCATATTCGTCCACTTGTGACGTGGCGTACCAGTCGCAGACCGTGCCTTATACTAGGAGAAGTATGGAGTATGAAGATTATGATAGCAAGATCTTCAGTAGCCTGAGTCAGGCCACTATCACAGCCTCCATAATGCTAAAACTCGCCACGATCCGAAGCTTTGGTTCAGGGACCATGTCGATATTAACAACGAATTAACATCATCCTTCGGCCACTTTTCCACTTTTGAATAATAGTCGTTACGAAGGACCCAGAGAATGGTGTTCACACCTCGTACGGCACGGTACGTCCCTGCAATCAGTCATTGGCTTGGATCTGCGTCCGTGACTTATTGGCGGAATCCTTCCCCCTCGGTGTCATGACCTTCCATGCTTATGTATAGACCTGGCACACCGGTGAGACTAGCGGCATATAAGATCGTCTTCGGGATCAGATATGCGTAAGCTTCGTGAGACCAACATCTGATGACACAGGCGGCGGAATGAAGAGGAGTCTACTGCTTAAAAGCCGACGAGATGAAATTCTTCAAGGTCAGTGACATACCCGGCTTTTCTCAACATATCGATCAGTCAACCATTCTTTGAAATAAAACTCTTGTTCGCTCAGAGCAATGCCTCACACCATCACAATCAAAGAAAGGCGTGGCAGACCTGGACACGTCTACTACCCTCTACAACTGTCCCTTGTATCCAAACCGACGCCTGGACCCAAGCAGCTACTGGTCAAGATCGAAGCTGCTGCGCTGAACCATCGGGATTTGTTTATTCGGCAAAACCTTTACCCTGATATCTCCTTCAAGGCTCCACTTCTGTGCGACGGTGCAGGTGTGGTTGTTGAAGAAGGAGCCAGTTGTTCTTCAAACCTGCTTGGAAGACGAGTCATCTTAACCCCATGCCGTGGCTGGAAGGACAGCTTGTCTGGACCAGAAAGCTGGTCAAACTTCAACACTATCGGTGGAGTCGGTCCTGACCATACTATTGGCACTGCTCAGACGTATGCTCTTGTTGATGAGAAAGAAGTAGAAGCCGCACCTGACCACCTCACTGCAGTCGAGAGCGCAGCTTTACCGGCAGCCGGATTGACTGCATGGCGTGCTCTCATGGTGAAGTCTGGGAATGCCAAGTCAGGTCACAACATCCTCATCACTGGCATCGGTGGTGGTGTGGCTTTACAGATACTCCAGTTTGCTACAGCCCTTGGTTGCAATGTCTTCGTGACCTCCGGATGCGGAGAAAAGATTGCCAAAGCCACACAGCTGGGAGCTGTTGGGGGTGTGATCTACAAGGATGAAGAATGGAACAAGAAGTTAGTCGAAAAGCTGCCGGCCGAAAGACCTTATCTCGATGCAGTGATCGATGGAGCTGGAGGTGACATCGTGGTCAAATCAATTCCCTTGCTCAAGCCCGGAGGAGTCGTCTCTTCCTACGGTATGACGCTGGCCCCGGTAATGGACTGGCCAATGCAAGCTGTCTTCAAGAATATCGAACTCAAGGGCAGCACACTAGGCTCAAGAACAGAGTTCAGTGACATGGTCAAGTTCGTCGAGGCGAAGCAGATCAGACCAATCATTAGCAGGACTGTGAGAGGGCTTGACAAATTGGAAGAGATTGAAGGATTGTTTGAGGATCTCAAGGCTGGACGGCAATTTGGTAAGCTGGTCATTGAAGTTTAGATTCTGTTGGATCCACACTGTTGCTTGGTAGAAGATTTTGGCGGCGGCAGGAACAAGTTCTGCCTCTGGAATGTGATTACGTTGTGTTTGCAATCCAAACTTGTCCTTGAGAAAGCGATTCATCACATAGGTCAATCTATGTGCTACGTCAACATGCGCTATTAGAAAGTCTCCTCGTATTGTTACATCATGCAACTGGGTATCACGAGGATCCGATGCTGTAGATCGACTGACACTCCTAGAGGAATTATAAGATATCGTATGGCCCCGTACAATGTTGGGCTTAGCTGCATATTTGTTGCCCAGGATATCATGCCGACCTACGTCTGCGCGAGTTACATCTTACTACGCGAGACGACACCAATGATCCTTAAGGCCCACTTCGGCTGGATAAGTCGGCTCATTAGACGCGTAATCTGGCAGTCACAGCACGTTAATCCATGCCAAGGAGTACACAGCTGATCTCCTCAAGTCACAGAAGACCAAGCTGCAGGAGGTCGTGATCTGATTTCCATGGCCTCAAGCAAATCCCGTCCATAACCTTCTCAGTTTCTAGTGGTCCCCGACGGAATCTGCGATCCTCTCCACCCCATCTCAACACATCTCAAGCCATTTGCAATTACTATTCTTTTGAAGTTCATCATGACCCAATCGAAGTCATCAACCCTTGAAGCAAGTTATCCTACTGCGGTCACAGAGATTGCCAAAGCTTGCCACATTCTTGATGCACAAGTTGAGGATGCCTATCCTTGCACACCTCAGCAGATCCAGCAGATCTCCGAAGACCGTTGCGAAGTCTTCCATCTCATTCTTTCGTTTGGTCCGAATGGCGATCTAGAAAGATGGATCCGATCTGTTCAGAAAGTGGTTTCCATGAACTCCATACTTCGGACCCGTATCGTCTGTCACCAGTCCAAATTTCTGCAGATCGTCACGACTGAAGAACATACTACCGAGTATCTGACTGGTGACGTCGAGCAATTCCTGAACGACGAAAAGGCCTTTGAGATGAATCTTGGTACGCCACTTTTCCGGACAGCAGTAATTGGAAGGCGCTTCGTAGCCACAATTCATCATGCCGTCATGGATTACTGGTCATTGAATTCCTTCCTGAGAGGTGATGCGGCAATGCTATATCTCGGTCAGGAGCCAATTCATCGTGCTGCCTTCAGAGACTTTGTAAGTCTCTGCGCAGGTATCGATCGGGCCAAAGCAGATTCCTTCTGGGCTGCTCGTTTTAGAGGATCGGTATCGATATACCCTCCAATGCCAGCGAGTGCGATTGCTCGTCCAAGTGAGAAGTTGGAAAAGACTATCACGCTGAACCTCATGTCCAGGGGCATAGCGGAGAGTCACATCGCTTGGTACGCAGAAGCAGCATGGGCTCTGACGATAGCAACTTATGCCGACAACGAGTCTATTGCGTATGGAATTGTCATGTCTGGTCGTTCGTCAATGCTTGGTGACGCTGGGAATACACTGGGTCCAACAACGGTCGAACTGCCAGTACTGATCACCGTCCAGCCCAGCATGACTGTCGATGCTCTCGTCAAGGGTCGTGCGACGGCACTGCGAGAGCTGAAATCAAATCCGCTGTTCTTACAGTACAGTCTGGAAAATATAGCCGCCACAAACAACACAGCACGAGTCGCCTCAAAGTTCCAAAGCCTCTTCAACATTGTTCCGCCCCAACCGATCTCTCTACCTACCACAGAGGAGGAATCGAGGTCGGTTTCCCTCGAGCGTGTCATCAAGCGATCCCACGGTGGCTTCGCTTTGACTTTCCTCTGCCGTCTCGTAGACGAGAGTATCATACTTGAAGCTTTGTATGATCCAGCCGTACTCGATGGTGATCACGTCGATCGCATTCTTAATCAGTTCGAGCACGATCTCCGAACTTTGATTGAAGTTCCTGCAGATACCAGGCTTGGTGATTTGCAACGTCTGAGCCCTCAAGATCGTGATGATCTCATACGATGGCATACTTTATCGCACGAGACCGACAATTCCCGCTTCCGTACCTTGAGGGGTTTTGACGTCTGCCCTAGTAACCAGACATGGATCGTGGATCCCAAAAACATCGAACAGCTCGTGCCGGTAGGAAGTATTGGAGAACTTCTGGTTGAGATGACACCACCGACAAGGGACCTCTCCACTCAAGCCTCTCATCTCAGTCCGAGGTGGCTCGAGAACTTCCGACCATCAGGAACAACCCTGAGAAGGACAGGTGAGCTGGGAAAGTACAGCCAAGATGGTTCTCTCGTCTATATCGGTAAGAGAGAGAACCGGATCAAGTTGGGTAGTCGAATCGTCCAGCTTGAGGCTATCGAGGAGACAATACGTAGCTGCAACCAAGTGAAGGACATCGTGGTGGTCTCAAAGATCATCTCAGGACGCACGAGATTGGTTGCTGTGGTCACTCTGAAGGGTATCGAGGCCGCGGCGAAAGACCCATGGCAATTGCAGCCTCTGCCAGCCGCGCTCATTTCTACTACAAATGACTGTCTTCACGTAGTGCGACAAAACGCCGAGATGTCTCTAGCTCTCAATGATGTGCCCGTAGTGTGGCACGTAGTTAGCTCGCTACCTCGAATCAAGGGCAGAGATATAGATAGAGAAGCAGTCCGGTTATGGCTTAAAGATGTAAAATGAGCAGTTTTCATAGTCTAGAAATAATCCTATAGCTATAATTTCTATCTAGTAAGCAGTTTAAAACAAAATGAGGACCTACTCGTACCCTTCGAAAGTCTCAAACCGCGTGGGCCTGGGGCCATATTCCTGCACTTTCGATGACAGCGCCCAAACTCTTCAGATTCTCGTTGACTCTCATTGCAAAACTCCGCACACTGTCGAACTCGCTCAGATCAAGCTCCCAAACTTCAATGACATCCTTCCGTCCGGTCTGCTTTTTGATATACTGCTTCGCAGCCTCTCCGTTGGTAGTATCGCGAGCAGTGATGATGAATCTGGTTGCGCCGAGTCGTACGATGTGCTTTGCTGCTTCTCGACCTAGCCCTGCATTTTCGCCTGTGATGATGATTGTTTGGTCTCCAAACTATGAGGTTGGAAAGATGGAATGGAAGAAGAATTGTGAGCGGAGGAGGTATCCCACTGTGGCAAGAGAGGGGCCTGACATGTCGTTAGTAAGCAGGTTGCAAAAGTCGGTTGTTGCGATTGATTCTCGTTATAGCAAGGAATATGGCACTTATATCATTTGTTACTCCAAAGATTCAGTGTCCTGCTTCCTAAATGATGGTTGGCGGATGTAGTACAGAGGGCTACCAAGATGATAGACACCGGATTTTGCAACGGCCAAACCAAGTCGGTGCACTCCGGATATTGTAAGAGACTCATGCCCGAGCAGGTTAGTTGGTGGATGGATGGAGTGAATTCCAAGCCGAACTCCACTTCGTCCACAAAAACATGCAGCAATCCATGGGTTGCTTCAATCATGTGTCCGACCATAACAGAGATTCAGACTGCAATGGTTCCATTGAGGATGATTTTAGCAAGCTCCGCATTTTATCTTGAGGCTCCTTGTGAGCTAGACTAGTCGTAATAGTAGCAGTAGTCAATCGAATTTGATGGAAAACGAGAGATGTGGTGTGTCAACCGCTGAAATTGAGTGCTGGCTCAAAGTATAGCTTCGCACCGCAGTTCATTGTCCTGGTCGCAATACTAGTACGTTATGTTTTCTTCGTCAATGATTGAGAAAACACAAAAGATACCGCGCCTCCGAAGCAGGGTGCTCCCCTTTCCAAGCATCTCAGCATATGCATTGCTTTGTAGAGCCGAAACACTATAGCGCGATATCTTTACATATCTCCGGAGCGACGCCAGAGTCGTAAGAGACCCTTTTGTGCGGTTTACAAATCCCATGGTGAACAAAAACTTGTTGGTTGTGGGTTGGAAAAAAGTGCCACCAGGACGGCACAAAGCCAAAAGTTGCTTACCAATCGTCAGTGGTTACTAAGATTGTGCAGAGTGGTCTCCACGAGCGATGATAGTAATTGATCAAGAATTCTGCTCAAACCAGAGAAGGGTAAGCTATGTCGCTTGTCCGAAAAATTTACATCCTCATGTCTTTGTGCATCCAGAATCGTGGGGACATCCGTGCAGATCTTCCCCAAAACAGGCGCGTATGCGATTCGGATCTTGCCGCCCCGTCGGCCTTCGGCAAGAGCCGAGAGTCTCTCATCATTCCTACTGAGTACGCACACCTTGTCACAAAAGTCATGGATCCAGACCACGTCACGGTTGTATACAACTATTCGATCAGACAACCATTTGAGAAACCACACAGATGTGAGATATGAAATGTCGAATTGCCGTATGTGAAACCATCATCAGATGTAAAACCGCTTGCAAGTGCACAAGGAAATAAAACGTGCGCCAACGAACCGGGCTTTGGAGTCCTTTAGACGCCGATCGTCTCGAACTCTCCTAGGAACCGCACCTTCCCTGGATATTATCAACTTGTGTTGAGGCAGCATTGAAAGTGATCAATGCTCTAGCCCTGGCCCTTGATTCAGCCTTGACACGCTCCACCTGTGGCTTCGGCCTGTCATCCCGGCGGTGGGCTCGTTTTCCTTTTTAGTCGTTACATCCAATGGCGACACCTGTCACCCCTGCCATCACCATTCTGACGAATGTCGCTCGCCGCACAACAGCGCGTATTCCGAGTAAGGAAAGACGCGGCCGGCTTGGAGCCCGCCCGGCTGCAAGAAGTCGGCAAAGCGAGAAGGACGCATAAGAAATCAAGAAGCGGCTGTCAAGCTTGCAAACAGAGGAGGATCAAGGTCAGACCGTGTTGTTGGTACAAGTGACTTCCAAGCTGAAACCCTGCCAAGTGCGACGAGATCTTACCACGATGCTCTTATTGCCAACGACAACGTGAGGGCCTCGATTGTATCTACCCGCCGGCTTCCAGTGTACTCGCACCCAAGGCCGTGATTAGGGCTCCCTCAACTTTGATGCATGATCTATCCCTGGAAATGGTTCAACTGGATCTCGGAAAGCTACTTGGAGCAAGTCTACAAGGTCGAACTGCACAGAATCTAGGCTCGGACGCTGTCCACGCATTACAGCACTTCCGAAAAGTCACTTCGAAAACATTGGGCGGCAAAGCAATGCAGGATGTCATGTATGAGTACGTACCACTCTCTGCATGGCAACAACCATTCATCATGCACATGATCATGGCACTTTCGTCAGCTCATCTTCGCCGCTTGTCGAACGAATCTCACCGCGGCACGAGCTATGCCTTGCTCGAAGCTGTACATTGGCAACACGGTCTAGAAAACTACCGTGCCGCGTTGTCTACTGCCGGAGAGGCCACTCCTCAAGATTTCGGTGACGCACTTGTTACTGGAACGCTCCTATCCATTTTCTATACCAATTGCCTAGTTGAGAATATGTCGCAAGATGCTTTCATCATCGACTACGACGCAGCAGTAGATGCCATGACTGCACCTTTTGCGGTGTCATATGGTATCAGAGCGCTTCGGATGGCTCTAGGTACTTTCACACCCTCCTCGGCTCTCAACTCCATATTCCCACAGAGATGCAGAAGCAGCCCCGAGAATACAGACGTGCCGGATCCATCTGTAGTACTTGAGAAAATCTGTCGACTGGAAACTGGATCCGAAGATGTCAACAGTCTGGTCAAAAAGGTGTCGGATCGCCTTGCGCCTATGATGCCGTTTTCTGCGATCGATGATCAGCCTGAGAATATCCTCAGCTTCGGAGGAATTGTTTATCCCGACATGCGCTTGTTACTTGAAAGAAGGTCGCCAGAGGCGATGATGCTTCTTCTTTGTTGGTTCACTTCGCTCGCGAGGATGAATCAGTGGTGGGTGAAAGCACGAATGGAAGCACAGTCCAAGGCAATTAGAAGATATCTCTCTACGTTGATCCCGCCTACTACATCCTGGTCGGAATGTCTGGCCACTGTTTTCGAGTTCATTGATTCAAGAATCGATTTCGATGAATAGAAAGGATTCGTTCTCAGGGATTCGGCGAGCTAGATCCCATCGAGCCCGACGAGCCCGACGAGTTTCAAAACCACATGCGGATACGCTCATCTCTGCTCCGGCACTGTCCATCTTTTCAGGTAGTCACCGAGCTCCCCTGGATCCGTTCCCAGATACCCTACGTAACCATCCGGCCGAACAAGATATACGGAGTCTCGAACTAGACCAGCCTTTGAGACGTGATCTGACCAAGCGTACCTGTGCAGAGGGATGTAAGACTCTGAAGCGAGGGTCGCAACCTCATCGCTTGCCTCTCCATAGACATGCATCACCCATCTCGAATCTTCCAATGATTTGTAGTTATCGCTTTCGCCAGTTTCGACCCATGGCAATCTACATCCGGCGCCGTTTCCTGTTGACAGATCGCTTTGAGGATAGCTGATCTGGATTTGAGAGTTCTTCTTAAAGGCAAATGTGGGGATCCAGGGCAGCTTGAAAGCAATTGGCAACACATACGGAAGCATGAAGGAACGCGCAACGGTGCCCAGGAATGATCTGGCCTGCACCAAAGTAAAGATCCGATCTGTCGAGTTGACCAGTTCGTTAGCGAAAGCTGCACGCTCTTGATGATAGGTATCCAGGATCTTAGGATCAGTGGTGCCTTTCAAGCAACTCGCTAGCTTCCAAGCCAAATTTGCTGCATCTCCCAGGCCTGTGTTCATTCCCTGTCCGCCGACTGGAGAATGCACATGGGCGGCATCGCCGAGCAAGAAGACATTGCGATCTCGGAATTGCGACGCCACTCGATGATGCACGGAATACGTCGAGAACCAGTTGACTGCTGTGATCCCAAGCCTTGTATTGTCTTCCACTGCAGGCTGCACATCAGAGAACTCCAGATCGCCATCTTCCACTCCTTCCGGAACCAGACCAAGGACACGATATCTCTTCTCGCCAGGTAGTGGAATCGCAATGCAGAAATTGCGACCTGAAGCGAAGATATTCACATCACCAGTTGGAATGTGTCCAGTTGCGTTGACATCAGAAACGAAGAATTTCTGCTCATAGGTGCCGCCTTCGAATTTGATGCCACAACTTTTTCGTACTGTGCTTCTCGCGCCGTCACAGCCCGCGACATAGCTTGCAGAAATATCTTCGTGGTCAGAATGAGGACCACAGACTCGGGCTGTCACACCATCGTCATGTTGCTTCAACGATTCCAGCGTCGTGCTCCGCTCAATGGTTACGCCTGCTCTCTGCAGATGATACAGCAAGACTCTTTCATGGATATTTTGAGGCAGAGATAAGATGAATGGGAATGGACTCAATCCAGTGCCAATGTTTCCGAACTTGAGTGAACCTCTGATCTGGCCTTGTTGAGCAATTGTGACGTTCTGCAGCTTTGAGCCATGCGATATCATATCCTCCGCGATACCCAAGGATTGATACATTTCCAGAGTTCTGGCATGGCAGATGATGGCGCGTGAAGTGGTGCCAGGGCCTGAGGCTTGATCGATGATCCGGAAGGATATGCCGAGTCTGTTCAGCCATAGTGCGAGGCACAATCCGGTAGGGCCAGCGCCAACGATGAGTACGGGCTTGGACTGTGCATCAGTGCTAGATTGCATGGTGTTGACAGAAGCGTGTTGGTAACGAAGCAGTCAAAATAACTTTGTCGGCTCGGCTCTAGTTGTAATAGAAAGGCTGGACACGAGTGTTGATTCTAACAAAAGCGTCTTGAATGGGCAAATGCAAGGTCAACTTAAGTACAAGGGCTTTAAGATGTCGTACGTGTCCTTGATAAGCGGCTCCAGGCGGAAAATCTGATTCCATCACTGACGACGACACAAATGCTCTCGATCGGTATAGGGCAAAAGAAATAGCACAACAGCACAGTCCCAAATTCCGAGCTAGACGTTGTAACAGCCACGCTTAACCGCTTTGGGGTGCGTATACAGCAAAAAGTCTAAATAGTCTCGCTGACAAGCGACGTCCAGAAACATTTGTGTTTGTACACAGCAATTCGGCTTTTGATTTTGCGTCCTCAATCCGAAGACTTTTTTGAATTTGTCTAGATATTTTCCGTACGCAAGTTGAGTTTTGGCATTTTGCTTCATTGGCAGAGTGGGTGCTTTTTCGTTGGCATGACTTGTGGACAGTTGGGAAAGGAATTTTGGCCGGCGACTCTTGCTAACCACTCGGATTCGGCGCATTCGCAACCACAATCTCACAGCCGATTACCAAGGACTTTCTTGACATCAATCGCGTTCTTGATTTTCCCTAGGACTGGACGAAAGGCTACTCAGAGTGCTTCCCACACAACACGATACTGCACCCCAAACACCGCAGATCTCAACACGAGGGTGTGCAAAAGATTCAATATGGATTCATTATCACTACAAGCATTACTACTATACAAAAGCACCCATCATCGAAGCATTATGACATGATCATAGTCTGTACTCAAGCGGCGGCGCATGCGACACCGAGACTGCCAAGCTGGAAAGAAATCAGTATTAGAAAGTCAAGACATGTCATAAGTCAAACAACTTACCAGAGAAGTGACACAGCAGTGAGAAGTTAGGCCCTCGGCGCCACAGTAGGCAGTAAAGTCATCTGTGGTTGTAACATCGCTGGGAACTGCAACAACGAGTCAGTATTTGGAACAAGGCAGAAAGTGGAAGAGAAGGACGTACCGGAAGAGCATGACAGGTCGGCGAGACCAAGGACGTCGGTACCGCAGCACATGGGTGTGTCAAGGGGACCGCAGAGGTCTGAGGCATCGCGGCTTGCGAGGACTGCGCTGCGGCGCTTCATGTCGGGAGTTGCGGCTGCAGAGGCAATAGCGGCGATGGCGAGAATGCTGGCGAAGACCTTCATGGTGATGATTTGAGGTGTTGGAGGTTGATAAGTTGGTGGAGAATGTCAAGTTTTGATGGGAAGGTATGAAGAAGAGAGATGCTTGTGGTTGTTCTGTTGGATCTTCTGGCGACCAGTCTGCTCTTCTTATACCTTTCTCTCTCTCCTCTCATCGCAAGCACACGCCTCGGACGACCGGTATCAACCCCTCAGACTTCCTTTTCTCTCTATCTCGTTGATCATGTAGATAGTCCTCTACTGACCTTGCAGCCCAACGTACCTTGTAGAATGGGTCTTGTGAGAGTATGCCCTTACGACCGAAAGATTTGGACTAGAGGTGTAGAATGATGAACGCCGAGCAGTGAGAAGAGTGGTCGCCGCTATGATCTTCACATTGATAGAAGTCTGTATCTGCATAGATACGCGGAGATGTAAAGGTGCACAAGCATGGACGAAAGGAGCAGACCGAACTGGGTCTGATCAACAATCGAACCATCTACCGGTGAATCCCAAGCTGTTGGTCATATCTATCTTCTCGGCTCGTCTTGTTCATTCGTAGACATCTCGCGTGCCTTTTGTACTGAATGCGTGCAAGATTTACAGATCAGTAATTGAGTTACCATGACATTCCGCTTCCGACATGCCGGAAAAGTAGATCATGAACAAGATCTACTTGTTGATGGAGCTTATAGCTTTCTTATCAGTCCTATCTTCGGTGATGTGCCTGACGTAAAGGTAGATCATCGGAAGTTACGCACGAGAAGGATAGGGAATTGTGGGGAAATTTGCCGGAGCCTCCGTTGAACTTCTCGCTTTCGCTTCGCCTCGCTTGGGGAATCTTCCCCTTTCCATATCTCGTCGACATCCTGAGGACCGATCGATGTTAGGGAACGACAGAACTCTGATAGACGGTGATAGTATACAGGCGCATGACTGTATATGCAGTCTTATCTCGCCGTTGAATTCCTGGTAGGGGTCTCCGTCGTGGCGGGCGCGACACCATGTCCACCCGACCACTTGCCCGTGATGGAAACAACGCATCAGTACAGCACATGTGCTGGTTCTGAATGATGGGAACGTTCCCGCTCTGTTGCCATCCAACCCCGCACGCATACCGATACTAACAATAGGTGCATCCTTCGAGCTGCGAACTGACGCCATCAGCTCCTTCCTCGGAATCCTTCTCGAAGACATACTGCTGCCTAACGACCACATACAAGATGGTGCCTTACTGTACCTCTTCAACGAAACAGATAGCAAAAAGTCGCAGATATGGGTTTCATGAACCAGGAGAAATTTCTTACCAACTACAACTACGAGGTCGGTCAAGACTTCGGTATCGAAGGCAGGCCGGCGTCATGGGCAGGCTCCGAGAAGTCGGCACATCGCTTTTGGAACGACGAAGATGACAGTACGAGGATTCCTATTGATGCCACGGGTCCGATGTCGACATCAATCACCGGCATCAGCCACGATGAGAAGTTCATCGCAGTCTCCAGTGGGCTAGCTGTTGTCGTGTTTGATCTTGAGACGCAAAAGGTCTGCACTGAGTTCAAAGGACTCACGGTACGCTGCGCCAACCTCAACTTCTCCCCGGTACACAGCGAGTCTGGAGGCTATACCCTGGTTGTAGGAGATTCCGATCTTGGTGAACAACAGCAGATTATCCTCTTCCTGAATCTGGACAAGTCTGGCCGCTGGACTGATGAACCAGAGGATCTTGATTGGGGACTGCTACTAGAGCTTTCGTTGGAGCCTGTCCGGTCCGAAATGGACGCTGTGTACGGCAGGGGTTCAACCAGGCAGCTGATGAAGCCAGTCCGTGAAGACTACAGAACAATTTTGCAAAAGCTGCAATCGAAAATCAAGTCCAAGGATCTGGTTCGCGTGAATGGCCTTATCGGACACTTTGGCTCCAAGCCTTTCAGCGCAGATGGAAGATTTCTTCTTTACCTTATACACAACCAGAGTACTCAACAAGGAATGCGCCCACCGGAAGAACTACCCCATGTTGTTGTATACGATGTCGTCAATCATACCGAGAAGCATGTTCTAGGTGGTCATCAAGACGCCATTATGTGGACAGACTTTAGTCCCGATGGTCAGTGCATCGCGACTGCATCCTGGGATGGCACATTCAGGATCTTCGAAGTAGACAGTGGTGACTGCAAACATGTTATCGGGCCTACCGGAGGACAATGCTGGACCGGCGCTTGGTCGCCAGATTCGAAACACATCTTGCTCTGCGGCATGGCACACCAAGACGGCGAGGGTCGCCCAGAAGTCTTTGTGGCTGTTTACTCCGTGGAAAAAGCGCAGCAGATCAACCGATTCGATCACACACGTCTCAACGACTGGGTGAGAAACGTTGCCTGGTCTGAAACCGGCGCAATCGCTTTCGCGCACAAGACTGAAGTTTTCGTGTGGGAACCATTCGAGAACAGAGTCATAAGCACTTTTGCCCTCAAGGTGGAGAGCTTCATGTTACGAGGCTTTGCCGGTATTCGGGACGTCAAGTGGGTGCAAGAAGGTGAAGTGCTCATTGCCTATACTGGAGATGGTACGATCGAGGTGTGGAATTGGCGTCAGAATGCTAAGTGGAGGGTTCAAAGACCTCATGGATTAGTTCAGAGTCGAAGGGCTTGGTGGATGGAGAAACAAAAGGCAATTGTCAGCGTGGATGGTGAAGGTATGATGCGTTTCTACCGCTTGTAGTTGTATTGTTCTCAATTTACCTGTATCTCTGGATGAGAAAAATCTCCTGCTTGATGGTCTCAACCAACGTATCGTGCCTTTACTCTGTATCTGTGATTATCCATATATCAAGAACAAGCGAACATGAATGAAGGAAGCGCTGCCGGAAAACCGGACACGAGCACAATAGCCGAACCCCGCCTTCCTCTATCTCCAAATTTCGGGGTACAGCAACAGCGAACTCTTCAAACCCACCGGACCCCGCCTCCGCTGACATCGCTACAATGACGTATTCCTTGCTATCCTCCGTCTACATATAACAGCTATCTCTCGAGGAATCATCACATCTCTTCTCAATGAATCACATTCCCACGTCCTGAACTCTCAATCTCCTACTCGACCATGACCACCAGCACATCATACATCCAACACGAACGCGACGGCAAGCAAGTCCTCCTAAAAGGACAAGCCCAATTGCCCTCCCGCAAACCACACCAAAGCCTCGTAAAAGTGCAATATGTAGCTCAAAACCCCACTGATGGTAATTCCCCTATCCTCCTTGTCCATAAAGCACATTTGACACATGCAAAAACAGTACAAACACTCGACTCCAATGCATTCGGTGAAGGAACAGTATTGGGCTGCGATTTCGTCGGCACTGTCGAAGAAGAAGGTACAGAGGCGAAGAATCTCAGCAAGGGGGATGTGATTGCCGGGTTGATCTGGGGTGCTGAGATCAAGGGACTCGGAGCTTATGGAAGTCACACTTTCGCAGACGATCGCATCAGCTTCAAGGTTCCCAAAGGCGTGAAGCTGGAGGATGCTGCAACCCTTCCATTGGCTTCGTGTACTGCATGGTTGGCTTTGTTCTCGAAGACGTGTTTGAATATCCCCAGGAAGGAAGGAAAGGAAAAGATCAGTGTGTTGATCTGGGGTGGAAGTTGTGAGTATCCATCAACAAGACGCGAAAAAATTAACAATCTGCTGACTCTCCTCTTAGCAAGTGTAGGCTCCTTCGCCATCCAACTCGCCCGCATATACAATTTCAACATCATTACAACCTGCAGCCCCAAAAACTTCTCCATGGTAAAGAAATTAGGCGCAACTCAAGTATTCGACTACAACGACCCCGCCGTGATCGACAACATCAAGAACGCCGCATCAGATCTAGAATACACATTCGACACCATCGGCTCAAAGGACTCTTCAGCACAAGCGTCTCAAGCGATAAGATCCGAAGGTGGCGTACTATGCACCGTACGTCCCGGCAAAGCAAACACAGAAAACGTGGCCAAACACGTCAAGATCACCGATGTACTGGTGTGGACGGCTTTCCTGAAGGATCACCAGTATAAAGAATTCAAATGGCCGGTCAGTGTTACTCGGGCAGAACATTCAAAGTGTGAAAAAATGTACTGACGAAAGAATTACAGGCTTCCGTGGAGGATCACGAACTCAGTGCGGAGTTGTTCGAAAAACTTCCCTCTTGGTTGGAGGATGGTACCATCAAGCCCAATAATGTCAAGCTGTTTGACAGCCTCGACTCGATTCATGAAGGTTTTGATATGCATCGCAACGGCAAGATTTCGTCCTTCAAAATCGTGTACAAGGTTTAGAGCTGCCTGTCAGAAGATCTTGCGATGGACATCTGTGTACATGCCTGGCCAATCATAATGAAACAATGCAAAACATAATTTGACGGTAGTAAGAAGAAAAGGGCATTAAAATAATTGTAGAAACATAAAAGTCTATAATACATGGGGAAAGCAAAAAAGAATAACTCGGGAGCTTTTGTAAAACGGCCCCTTTCCCTTCATTTAATTTACCTACGACGACCCCAAGATCCTCTCATAAGCATCTTCGACCTCCTTGGCAACTTCGAGTAAAGTCACAATGACAACCTGATGCGTCACATTAGGTAACCTCTCCCTGTGGAGACCAATCCATTCCAAAGGTGGAGTAGCTTCACCCATATCCCTCAACTGCGGTGTCTCAATAATCGGGGGTTCAAGTGCCGTGTACTCAAACCTCGATTGTGGGACGTTGACCACAGCTGTAATCTTGCCTTGCTGTTGTTCGCTGGTACCATCTGACTGGTCTACATTTCCAGAGGGTTTGTCTTCCAGTCCATCGGCTCTGATCTTGACGGCAGATTCAGGTAGTGGTTTGCCGAGTCGGGAAGCCAGAGTTCTTGAATGTGTGTCCCACATGCCGCGGATGAAGCTAATGCGCGAGTAATTCCATCCAACATCGACCTTGCCCTCGAACAAACTTTTGAAGATGAAGTCGATATTGTTGTTCTGTGGTTGTTGCCATGTCTGCATGGAAGCGATGACTTTAGGGACACGGAGGATGATGCCACCTTTGGCGCCTGTGGCACTACCTATAACCTCTTCGATGGAGATGTCGCCGAGAGTCTTGGGTACGCTGACGCGCTTCACTTGGGCGAGTGCGACTTGAAGTTGTCCTAGTGTCATGCCGAGGTTACTGTGTACGCGTTCGTCTTCCAGGCCTACCGCAAAGCGTGCTTGAATCTCGGAAGCTTCCATCTTGAGTATTTGGTTGTCGAAGAAGGTGCTGGGGAAGGCGCCGAAGCAGACAGACTTGAGCATAACCATGACATCGGTGTGCAATGTGATGGGGAACTTGCTCTTGCTTCTCTCGGTCGTGTGTCTTCGTATAGGCGCTGGTGGCGTAGGCCCCGCCTTAGTCTGTGTCTGGCTTACAGAACGTCTCCGCAATTGCTTGTCCAAATCCACCATCGATTGTTGGTATGCAATCTGCTTCTCTTGAACAAGACGATCGAAAGCCTGGTACAAACCAACGGCTTGAGCAGGACTTGTCGCTGTGCAAAACACATAAACCTTTTCGCCTTCGAGAATTGCTTTCAGACGGTCTGGAGCATGAGGACCGTCTCTCACGTTGTACATCAGGAAGTTGAAGGCCTCTATATCTGCAAATGCGAAGGGCTGGTAGTCCAGAGCGCTCTTTGCTGAAATCTTGCCAAACCCGATGGCGGCTTGGATGAGAGGCGCTTTGTGTACCTGGCGATCCGCATTGGGCCATTCAATCGATGTGCGGACAGAGACGTCACTCAGCTCTACGAAACCACTCATACGACCAGTACTGTTGATGCTGACTTCATCCACACCGACACACAAGTCTTGCTTCCAGGTAGATGATTTCTTTGAAGACGCCCAAAGGTTTTTGATACTCAACGATGACTTGCCGATACTTTGTCCCAAGTCGAGATCCACTGCAAGCTCGGAGACGGTGATTGTGGCGTTCCAGGGGAAAGCAGCGGCGGCACTGACTTGCTGGTATCTTTGTACGGCCATCTTGTCAGGCTCATGGTGTGAAGGCTCCGCTGTCATGGCACTTGTGTCTCTCAACTCTGGTGGGAACCATATTTCACGGAACAACAAAAGATCCTGGATCTGGCGCACGTTCAATGCTGTTCTGGTGGGAGAAACTTTAAGCACCATTGAAACGCCGCTGGAGCCACCTGTCAGATGTCTACTGTTCATGAGTGACATTGATATTGACTCCATGTCGAAGCTGAAAGTTGACTCGCGAGAGTAGACGTGTTGGACTGAAGCGCCGAGCTTGGTGACTGTAGCTGACAGAGCGAAGAAATGACCAAATTGATGAGAGTTGATGGTGCTCATCGTGATGTAAATGTCTTCGATCTGCGATTTTGCATTGACACGAGCCAAGGGCTGACAGCTTAGGCCGAATTCCTGCTTACAGATGCGTAGTCCTAAGTTGAGTTTCATCTGGCCCAAGAATTGACTTGGATCGGAAGTAAGCAGGGAGTCGTCTTCGTGGAGTCTTTGCAGCTTCAAAGCTTGTTCCTGAGCAATCTTGGGGGTCGACGGAGTCTTGCGTTCCTCCTCACCATATCTCACGACTTCCTTAATGCCATGAGTAATCTGAAGAACGATAGGAACCAGTTCGGGATACACTGTGTTGCTTGAACCGTCGACCTTGATCTCACCATTGAGTATTTGCTCCTTCTCTGGGTGATTTGAGTACTCGACTTTGATTGCGATGCCAGGTGCTCGTAATGACGTGGCAATGTTGTCTTGAGAAGCGTGACTGTTTGCACGATTGCGCTTGTATGGAAGATCAACGTGCGCGGGACGAAGTGGAGCGCTGGCTTGATTAGGAGCATCTCCCTGTATGTAGAACAGAGCACCCTTAAAGTTGACATCTGCCTGGACCGAGGCCAGGCGCTTGTCGCCGAACGGGCTAGCTCGTGGTGTTGATTTGTTGTCATCGGGAGCTGTGTCGGTTTGCCAATTTATCTTTGCGGCGCGGTATTGGTCGATGGCTGCAGATATAGATTTCTGAAGCATGCTCACGGGTACAACGAATCCAGAGTCTAATCGAATATCAAGTGCTTGACCGGCAGCTTGGCATGCGATTCTAACACCATCTTTACCACTCTCATAGCGGACAGTGAAGACAACTTCAGGCAGTAAAGCTGAATTCTCAGATCTTTCAAAGGCTTTGTGGCGTTTAGGAACAACTTGGACTTGCAAGTCCTGAATGGACAGGCGAGCTTCGTTCTGTTTCTGAATAGCGAGATGCACACGTGAGAAAGACACCTCGAGATCTTGAGGTTCTTGATCGCCAGCGGTGGATCGATTTCTAATGACCACCCAGACAATGCGAATCTTACGCAAATCGAGAGAAAAGTCGAGTAGTGCAGGACGTGTGGATGAGACGTCTACCGCAACTTCCTCTTCTTCCTTGATGGAGCCTGGAGCAGGTGGAGGAATGGTCTTTCGTCTCTTGTCTCTGGAGTGTCGTAATCTTCTTAGGTACTCGACCTCTCGCGATAGATCGAGGTCCAAGATCTTGCGGTGGACATGCGTCACAATGTCCACTACAGTCGATGCAGTATCCGCGTAGAGGAATACATCGAAAGACTCACTGCGTGCTTTGATATCTCTCGTGATAGGTCCGGAAGCCGATTCCTGTGTAGAGCAGTCTACTGCAACACTGACAGCGACATGACCGCAAGGGCGTCGCTTCCCTTCCTCAATAAGAGTCAAGACGGCGCCGATGTCTTCGATCTTGCCGTGAATGTTGGGGAAGGAGTCACTGGCTTGACGGGTCTTGTTCGTCACTGTCGCTTGTACAGCTCCAAGTCCGAACGACAATTCGGCCCGAGCCTTGCCAGCGGTCAGTACAGGAGCAATTGCCACCACCTTGAAGCCCGCCAGAGTAGTGTTGACGTCGTAGACGAGTACGCGCGACTTTTCGGCCACAGCCTTAGCAGTGACGGGCTTCTCGTCTGTTGCCAAAGTCTTTGCAACCCTCTGGCGTAGGTCCGATATCTGATCTCTGATAGCTTCGAGAACGCCCTGCACTTCTGGTCGGTTCAAGATTGTCGACACACTTTGCACAGCAGATGCTTCCAGCAGAACCTCCTCCAGAACGCCCGAGAAGTCGATGTTAATCTTGTCCTCGGTAAATTTGAGACCAAGAGTGCTGCTCGCAGGCGGGGTATGAAAGACAGCCCTCTGTTTCCTCGATCCGTCCTCCTTTCGGATCAAAGCTTGCTCCATAGTTCCAAGGTGAAGCTCAATAGACCATGCAGCATTGGAGCCGGACATCGGTTGAACGCGAAGATTCGCTGTATCACCACGAATCGACAGATTGAGTGCTTTCAGCAATGCGACATTGAAGGAGAACGTGCCCGCTAAGAAAGCCACATTCAACTTCAACTCTCTCTTCGGCTTGGGTACACCTCGAGCCTCGACACTCTTTTTCTGTTCCTTTTCTATATGCTTCTGGAAGCGTTGGATATATGCCACTTCATCGACCAGAAGTTGATCAACAACTTCAAGCAGTCCAAGTATTTCTTGCTCCAGTGAAATGTGAAGCTGCTCGTAAGAACCTCCGACGTTTATAGCGGTCGTGTTCTCGCGAATCGTCTGCTTCACATCAATGTAGATGCTTGGTGATACCAGATCAGTGCGCCATACCCTCTGGCTCGGGCCGTGTAGCTCGGTAAACGCTTTTCTGGCCGAGATAAGCAGACTGATACACTCGCCATAATCTTGCGAAGCTTTATCGGATCCAATCAAAGACATCTTGAGATTGTTACAAGTGGATACATGCCTGAGGTTGATTGTGTCCAGTTCAATACTACCTTCATCGGTAGATAAGACAACATGGAAGTCTTGTCTGAATGAAAGGTCGTCCAATACATCCTTCTGAGGTGGTTCTGGTAATGAATCAAGCGTGTGACTGACTTGCTCGAAGTAGATGTCAATGAACGCATCGGCTTGTTCCAGTATGTCCCAGTTGAGTCGAAGTACTGATGCTGCGGTATGAGCTTGGAATATGGTTTTGGATCTAAGATTCTCTTCTACAAGCATGAGTCCAGAGGGCAAGCTTGGAGGTATAACGGTGACACCAATGGAGAGACTGCCAAGCGACACCTCACTTGACGCCTTTCCAGATTCAACAGCAATGCGTACAGTCCCAGCGCGCAGAGTGAGATCCAGTGGTATGATGTCTTCCTCTGGGATCTTGGCCTCGATGTCACCGAGCAGAAGCTTGAAGACCTGAGTTTGCTCCACGTTTGGTATATCCCAGCTACACCATGCTGCCCAAGTTTCAAGGATGGAAGATGTCTTTTTCAGATCTTCGGTGCCGTCCGTGAGCTGTTGCTCCAACTCGACACGGCTGTCCTCTGATAAGCACTCGTAGATGTGTCGGAAACGAGCAACGATCTTCCATGACTCCTGGTTGCGGAAATGGTCTGGGAAGGCACGAAGAACATAAGTCATACGCGAAAGATATGGTGGGTCTGTGGAGACATCAGCATGCTCAGTCAAGTAATCTGTGAGGTTTCTTAGTCTTGCTTTGGCTCCAATCTCAACCGCATCAGCTTGTTTCTGAATTTTGGCGCCGATGGCAGCGTAGCGCGAGAACACGGACGCCAGATAGTCTGCTTGGTGACCCGATATCACACCCAGTAAATCTTTGAATGAGACGTGAACTGACTTTGATTTGGAAAAAACCATCCAAATCAACACGTCGTCGAACCCAAGACGGATAGCAGCATCGGCCTTCGTATTCTTTTCAAGGGGATTGGAGAATTTGGCGAGTGTTGATTCCAAGGTCAGGTGCATAGTCAAAGCAGATCCAGTGTCGGTATCAAGAATGGGTTTAATGCGAAGCGTCAAATTGAGGTGACTCAATCCGACATCCAATTGATCTTGTACCGGAGCAGCTGTCATTCGGCTCGTATCAAGCTTCTGGTCGTTGAATAGCTTAGCGTCGATGCTTGGCACAATCAAATTCAGCTCAGTGATACCACGACGCTTCTTCTTTTGGTCTTGCACTTGCTGCACCTTTCCCATTACATCCATTTGGAAGGTATCAATCACGTCTTCGGAACGTTTGGGCTGCAAAGCAGTAACGACATTCACGATGGTCTCGCTGATTCGAGGCTCGACATAGATGCGAATACCAGGGACCATGCGAATCATGAATGTGGACTGCTCCAGATCTCCATCCTGATCAAGATTGATATCCCAATCGCTCTGCGATGATGTTTCCGAGAGATCGTCAGGTTCGTCAACCACTGTCGAGAACTGAGGTACTTTGCTCAAGTCGGCATCGACATTGAGATACTTGGGATCGGGTACAGAGAAGGGACTCCACAGACCTACAGTCCCTAGAGGTTGTGCGGCACCTGAGTTAGAGTGGTATATCACGGGACGGGAGTGTTCCACATCGTCGAGATCACCTTTCGGCAAAGCTTTCTGAGTTGAGCCATAATTGACTGAAGAGCTTGATTTGATGGACGATTTGATAGATCCGTCTGCTGCAAGCTCCATCCTTGAAGGTCCTTTCTTGATAGGATCGGGAAGCTTGGGCAGCTTCATGGAAGGCGGTTCTGTGAAAGCGGTCTCTATTTCCTCGTCGTGCGCTTGGCCTTCTCCGGCGCTTGGCCCGCGATTTGCTATCAGAAACTTTGCTCTGCCAGTCCTAGCATCTTGCTGACGAATGTGATGTTGTTGCTTCTCGCGCTCTCCCATGAAGTGAGCCTTTCTTTGCACCATGGACAAATCGACACTGGTTTGGAGGAAGGCAATACAGCTTGCTGGCTGTACATCTCCTCGAGACCCTCGGTGTGCCATTGAGTCTGTATCGACACAAGTCGCGGTGATATTTGGAATGTGGACATGCATACGGGAAGAAAACAGTCCATCCGCACGATCGTTCTGGTTGAGAGTGATGGGCTCCGAATAAAGACGTATAGAAGACTTGCCTTCGTTCAGCCAAAGACAGACAGAGCCAGTCTTGAGTCTCAAGAATACAGCCTCGGGTATTTCCGCGGTTTGTGCCAAAGGTAGAGCGTTCTCAAAGTCATCGAGCGCAAAGGCCACCGCCCTCCCAGCCTTGGCCAATTGTTGGATGAATTCAAGCGAACACTCTCCTGACACGTTACCCAGACTCACATCCCAATTCGAAACATATGCAGGTTCTGTTGGTGGAAGACCAAACAAGCGGTGACCCGTCACACTTGCACTGTCCAGAATGATCTGCGGCGAAGAGCCATCAGATCTTTCCTCATTATCGGGTATGCCAGACCAAGAAACAGAGACTGGACTGACATCAACTGCAAGATCGAGATAGTAGTTGGCAACACGAAGATCCATCGAGGCCACAGGCAACTCAAGCTTGATGTATGTTTCTGCCGAATAGAGATTTGCTGGTAGCATGATTACTGGATGTTCAGCAGTGATGCAAAGAACAACATCAAGATCATTGGCGGGCCTGAAAGCGAATCGGCCTACCATATTGGTTTCCGCATTGGCAGCATCTGACCCAGCATTCTGATATTCTTCAAGTGTTTTGAAATGTAAGAACTCTCCGAAGTAGTTTTCTTTGACATTGACGAACATGCGAACAAGGTAACCGAAGGCTTGTAACTCCAAGTCCGTGCCACCAATGTCCATTTGCAGCATGTCTGTCAGACCAGGAGATTGCTCGACGAAGAACGTGTGACTGCCACCCAGAGTCAACTTCTTCAGGGTTGCAAGTCGCTTCTGTCGTAGAAGACTGTGCAAGGTGATGCGAGGAGGATTGCTGATATCTAGAGACATGTCCTTGGCAAGCACATCAAATTTGATGCTGCTCTGCGCCGGCCTGTATTGATCTAGCGGAATCTCCAATGAAGCTTGAAGCTTTTCGCCATTGAGGACGAGAAAGTTGTTGTCTTCCACATCTGAAGGATCGTTGACGATATTGGCATCATTGGCATTCAGGAAAAGTTTGAAATTTGCAAAGTTGATGTCCAGAGAATACGTGAATGGAACAAAGGTGTAGAAGTCAGGCGGTGGTCCCATGCCCCAGTCAGCAATGAGATCAGTCAACAAGAACATGTGATCACGCAACATGTAGAGATCGAGGCCGTCACCGTGAATCTTGAAAATCCATTTGCGTAAAGAATTCCACTTCAGAGGATTTGAAAGATCGCCATCAAGCAACAAGTTTCCCGCCTTCCACAACATAGCATGGTTGACGCTGGATGAGATCTCGGTACCCTTGACGTCAAGACTTAGCTTGTTGTGATAACCATCCTGACGTGCGTACATGTCCATGGCGTAGTTGATGGTGGTGTCAGCAGCGACCTTGACGTCCATCCAGCCGAAAGGACGAATATCGGCACCAGTGGTCTGTTGCTGTTTCTTGAACCACTTCTTGGAGCTTTTGCCGCGGCGCTTGCGCAATCCGGTTTCAGCAGTTTTCTGGGTCTTGTGTCCTTCGGCACGTCCTTGCCATTTCCAATCTTTTGAGGCTTCACGTGTCGGAATGCGAAGGGTGATCTCGCTCTCCAAGCAGAAGAAGAGTTTGAAGACGGTAGCAACTCTGTTCTGATCAACAGTAAGGCGCTGTGCAGGAACGGCATCATGGTATGAGGCGGGGAAAAATATGTTTTGAAGAGTAACTCGTTGCCTGTCAGCCCAGGGGCCATAGTTGATGATAGCACCGTCGACTGATAGATTTAAGCCATACTCCGGCGCAGACGGGCCATTGACCTCATCGAAAAGGCTGGATTGACCAGTGATATGAGATTGCGAGACCTTTCCTGGAACATCCCAATAGAAATTCATGCTTGCCTTTTTCACGTCTGCAACATTCGAAAATCTTGCATACTCAACATCATCCCATTCGTTGTGCTCATTGCCCGTCTCATCCAGATAGCGTGCTAGTCCCTGCCATTGTGCTTCACCGGGTAGCTTTGGCGAGTCTCCGTCAAGAATTTCATCTTCGCTGAGGAGTGATGCAGTCCTGACAGAGCGCTTCGAGCTGCGATGCCAAGTGAACAACCACAAGACTGCATGCCAAATAGCGCGCAAGATCTTGCGTAGCCGGCGGATTGGATGGAAGCCAAAGATACCACGACCCTTCTTGGCCTTGGGGTCTTGGTCCTGGTCCAAGTGTGCAGCAGCCTGCATCTGTGACATTTGATAGTCCATGTTGGGCTTGAGGGCAACATTGATGTCGTGGAACTCGAAGTTGAACATGAGCTTGTACAAATCCAGAGAACCAGCCTCGTCGGCGTCAATCCTACCGCTAGCATTTTCCAGCTTGGCAGTAAGGATACTTTGGGTATAATCGTTACCAACAGCTGCGGCAGCCTTTTTACATTCGACCTGAATTGGAAATATCTTCAGGAAGGCTGGTATGGCGCTCTCGTGAGTGGTTGTCCTGGTCGTAGTCCTACTTGCTGTTTCGGCTAACAAAGATTCACTGACACTACTGGGAGTTTCCTGACGGTCCAGACCATCTGAGGGAGCTGTCTCTTTGGTGAAGTCTGCAGGTGGAATGTCTGCGCTTGGAGCGTTCGGGTCCTTTGTGCGAGCCTTGTTCTGGAGGTTTGCGATGATGTTGTCATAGACCGGACTCTGGTTGTACAAGAAGGCCTCGACGCCAGAGACCTTGACGAAGATACGGCAAGGCAGACTCTTTTGACGATTCATGTCCGCAGCTTCAGCGGTTCCCACGCTCTTACTCCTAGTTCGGGATTTCTCATGCGATCCATCGGAGCTGCTGTGGTCGGTCTCGGAGGCTAGATGGCGAAGGTGAACTTTCTGCATGATCTGGGGTTCTTGAACTTGGCGTAACCAGTATCGCCAGGTGATGTGGCCATCGTGAACGAGGACGGTCTGGTTGTGGCCATGATATCGTATTGACTTGAAGAAGAGGCGGCCTCCCAATATCGAGAGTTGAAACGATGTGATGTCGATGTAAGCGCGGTATTTGTGCCAGGTCCAGGCGCGGATCGCATACGAGATGATGGTGGAAACAGTACGATTGAAGTAGAAAACAAAGAAAAGGGCCAGGATGCCACAGACAATCAGGTCGAGGAGAAAGAGCCAGTTGAAGCCTGCATGTTGGCCCAAGGGCTGCGCTGTAAGCCCGTTGCTTGCCATGTCCGCTCAGCTGCACTTAGGACTATCATGATGCGACTACGAGAGACATTCAGTCAAGGGAAAGCGCGTCTTTGGGAAAACTTGTTGCAGTTTCACATGTCACGGAAATGAACAGGAAGGAGCGCGACCGGCTAGATCTGGCCGCCAAGCCCGCCGTCATTGCGGTGTATTAAATCACAGGTATCCGATAGGCTAGTAAGAAAAACCATGGTATTAGAATTTTCACTACGGTATCAGCTTAAATACCGTAACGCTTGTTACGTAAGCTAATTATCTAATGTACAATAAGGCACGGGCTAATAGGGCTATTAATACACCCCCTAGAGTTATAGTAGATTACTCTTCCTTAACTCTATTAATCTAGTCTATTAGTCCCTAAATCTGATCGTTAGAGAGCTTAAGCAGTTTACAGTTCTTCTTTAGGACCTTAGTAATAGTAGATAACTGTTCCTTAGTTAAGGTAGTGCTATTACTCTCTCCCTATCCTTTAACTAACTCGGGCTTATTCTTTTTGCCTTAAGGAGGTACTACTTAATCTCTCTATAAGTGTAGAAGAGCTTATAAAGATCCTATACGGTAGCTATAACCTTAGGCTATTTGTTATTCTTAACTATCTACGTAATGTTATTAACGTACTAAAGATAGTTGCTAGGATAGTAGTCCTTTCTAGTAGAGATGTAAACTAGAATGTCGTCGATATAGGCGAGATTTCTGTTAGTAATAATGTAGTTACCCTTAGCCTTTACGTAAGTAGTGCTTTTTAAGACTACGTATAAACCGGAGATAATACGGTCGCATAGATTATATACCTAACATTTGTCCTTATAGAGATTATTTGCCTTCTTCTAGTCCTCCTTCTTCTTTAGCTACTTCGCCTTCTCCTCTTTTTCGGTAAGGACCTTCTTAGGATAGCCGCCCTTACGAATATAAGTCTTCTTAACGTTACTAGCATCGGTAGTCTTCTTACTCTTAGTAACTTTAGCTCCTAGCTTCTTAGGGGTATCTTAGGTAGTAGCTATATTATTATAGTAGATAGATAAATAGTAGGTATTAATTTGTCGTAGATAGTGTTACTACTCGTAGAGACTTAAGGTAGAGCGCTAAACGATAGGTCGAGATATTAAGTTAATTAATTTTCGATAGGTCTAGAGATAAAGTAGTTAGATAAACGGTAGGTTGTCTTTTATGGAAGATAGATGTTACTAATTTCCGACGCCGACGAAAGTTAATGTTATTAGTTAAGTTACATACCGCTTAAAGATTCCTTATTATACGCGTTACGAGTTTAGAACTAAATGTTCTAAGCGCTATTATTATAGTAGCTAAATAATAGCTATTTCGTAGTAATAATAGTAATTATAGTTTACTTCGAGATATCGTAGTGCCTTTAGTAGATGTTTCTACTCTAGGGTGCTTATACGATTATCTTAGTAAGTTCCTTCGTAGCATTAGTAGCTATATCTACTAAAGTACAGTATTTATAGTAGACGTATCTACTACTTCTCTTTAGGTCCTAATAGGAGATGTTTCTCCTAGAGTCCTATAGGTGTAGTCGTCTTACTATGCTTCTAGTCTCTATCTAGTAGTCGAAGACGGATTTAGTTAATAAAGCGCTAATGGTTTTACGGTAATAGTAGCTTTATAAAGCCGTCTACTAGCATAGAGTTAGTTTTAATCTACTTTACTCGTAGAGAGCCTTCTTAGTATTTCTCTCTTAGCTAGTACTACTATACGTCGACATGCCTTATCTTAGTGTCGATTCTTATACTAGATTAAGTGATAATCTATAGAGTTTGCTAGTTGTCGTAGTATAGGTAAGTTTACGTAGATAACTAAAGACTAATTTGCTTAAATAGCCTCTCCTACTATAATAGCTCTAATGCTATATAACTAATAGCGTAGAGCTCTACTTTAGTGCTCGATTTTGTAACTACTATTTGCCTTACTACCTTCTAGTCTACTACACCCCTAAAGAGGTAGAAGATCTATCCTTTAGATAACCTTCTAGTCTCTTTATTATCTACGAAAGAAGCATTAGATGCGCGAAAGAACTCTATAGTATTAGGTCCCTCTAGGGAATGATCTCCGTATTTAATGCCGATCTATTTATTATATAGTAGGTACCTTATATAGTAAAGTGCTACATTTACCTATTCCTTAGTCGGATTAGTAAGATGCCTTACTAGTTATAAGACCGCGAAGGCGATATCTAGTCTTATCTATACTATAGCGAAGTTAAGTAAGCCGACGATACTTCCGTATTCCTTTACTCTTATAGAGGAGACTTCCTCTATCGATCTTACTAGCGTAAAGTTATATAGTAGAGGGGTGCTAACCCTCCTTCCGTAGTCGGATACGTTATACCGTTAAGCTATCTTCTTAATATATAACTCTTAAGTTAACTATAACTTTATCTGCTCGCGGTTCCTAGTAATCTTAATACTATAGAACTATTCTATCTCTCTAAGAATTCTTATCTCGTACTTGCTTACTAGCTTTTCCTTAAGTTCGATCGCTTCTAGTTTATGCTATTTCTAGTAGGCGATATAGATATTATCGACGAAGAAGAAGACGAGTACGTGTTTATTAGCTACTAGGTAGTCTATAATTTTAGTAAGGCCTAGTTCGTATAGAGCTTTACGTAGGTCCTTATACTATAGCATTAGTAATTCCTTAAAGCTATATAGTGCTCTTACGTACTTTAGTAGCTTATTCTTCTACTTAAAGCCCTCTAGTAGATATAGGTAGATTAGTTCTAGAAGTACGGAGTTTAGGAAAGCGTTTACTATATCTATCTATATCGTCTCGAGGTCGAATTAGGCAATTAGTGCTATTAGGAAGCGGAATATACGAGCGGATAGGGTCGCCGCGTAGGTGTC
>JGI24891J29808_1000159_pt1 | contig 83118 bp, 80 predicted proteins | sample FreactcultuFSWF8_FD_29808 | JGI IMG/M metagenome (IMG submission 29808)
ATGGGGGTGTGGAATCGGGGTGGCAAGCTGGGGGGCAGGTTTCTCATGTCAGGGTTGGAGAGGTCGGGGGCTTTGGGGAGGGTTGCGGAGGCGGTGGATGATCTTGTGGTTGTGGTTACGGCTGGGTGGGATGCTGAGGGTAACAAGATTATTTGAGCGTATGGGCTTTGGGGCTTTCAGATGTCTGGTTGGGTTTTTGTGTTTGTTATGTTGATATGTTTAGAGTGTGATACAGTTCATTCCGTCATTGGTTTTCAATCGCAGCGACTCTCCCCTTCTGTGCCATCTCGACGAGCACTTTGTCACCGCTGCACGAATCTGTAGATATCCACTGTAAGATAGTGACGAAGTTGTTTCGACTTTGAAAAAATGGGTGTTGCGAAAGGACTTGCCGGGGACATTGCAACATTCCAAAAAATGGTCCAATCTCACTTTGTGACCGCCATGGAACATTCTTGAGTGAGTATATTCAGGCTAGCTGCGAAACTGCGTGAAGTGGAATTCGTATATCTTCCAATTCTGATCCCTTTACAGACAATCACAATGAAAGAATTCAAACACACTACCATAGCTTTTTTGGAGATATAGAGATGCTTCGAGTGGTGGAAAGATCATATTCTTGACATGGTTCAAAGAGTTTCTACTGCGGGAATAAGGTCAACAGGTCTGTGACTGATTTCTTTCGTCGGGCAAGCCAGTAGAGATACCACATGCTGACTCGAGTATCACAGACCTGCTCAAGCTCTTCTATTTGCCTCCCCTACACTGTCATATATTCAATGACTATGGGCGACTCTTGGTCGCTCCAGCAGCGGTCTAATCTCCAAATCCTGTGCGACATCATGACCATGCTCTTTGATGATATGACATGAAAAGAGAAGGAGAAGGAGAGATTGACAAGAGAGCTTATAAACTTTGCGGACAGAAGCTTATCGCGAGAAGAGTTAGCTTCCCACCATGTACCCGCCAACAGGACATATACACGTCAATAACAGCAGAGTCAAAAGATGGTCACACCTCGTCTTGCATCTTCGAGTGCGATCAAGCGAAGACTCTGTACTCCGCCTCTTCTTCTGTACTCCAAGATCATACTCATGCGGATGTTAATAAGAATACCCTTTCCAGCATTTGTCACTTCTACATACAACAAGCTAGTTCCAGAAATCCATGTCTGTGACGCTGTAGCAGCAGACAGTGTAGGTAGAGCTTGTGCTGATCTCATATCCAAACCGAGAGGTGTAAAGTAACCAGGTCTGCGTTTCCGTCTTTGCGGTCACCTTGCTCCGCCTCCCGATCATCGAAGAAGTCGGGCCATACGAGGAGAAGGCTCATACTGTAGCGGTGTCACTGACCCGGTCGTTTCTTCTCTTCGCCCATGCTTACACCTATCTTGCTTTCTCTATCCTACACTCTAGACAATCCGGACGATGGTAATCTCGACCCCAGTCTCGTTGGGAACTCATGCAGTCTATGTTTTACGAAAGTAAACAGTTTACTTACGTTAACGCTAGCGTATCTATACTCTCGAATAAATGAAGCAAGAGTTGCAGTAGTTAAGCTTATAGGTAATAGGAGTAAATGTAGCTCGTCCCGATGGTGCCAGTAGATCTAGCTGAAGATGATTCACTCCGCTACTAGTGCTAGGGCTAATCTTGTAGAGATATTTGAGCGAGCCATTAAACTTACTAGTCTGCGGTCTCGGCACTATTCGGTCTATCTGCAGGTGCGTATATGGTCTGTCTTTGTTTGTCTTGTGGGATGATGGTACCTTGAGTGTTGATTGGCTCTAAAGCATCGGTTCAATCGTCGTCGCTCAACTGGAACCTGAGTAATGATTGAAGCGTAGACATCTTTCTACACAGTTCCTACAAATGTTTGGTCCCATCTTCTAGAGCCTTGGTGTAATATTTGTCGTAAACGCTGTAACTATGGCTCGCGCATTAAAGGGGCACATCTATAATATTCAAGGGGGCATGGGGATCAGCAGTTCCGCGATTTCCCATCTTGTGAAAAAGCCAAGCGAGCCGTAAAATCTACTTTACTTTTTGCCCTTGCCGTGACAATCCCAGGCAAGCCAGACACAAGAATGTCTAGAATGTTCGGCTGCCTGGCCGGTCGCTTGCCATAGAGACACTCCTGTCCTAGACACTGGGTCGAGCAGCAAAGAGGTGTCACAGGTTAGTGAGTCGAGAAGATAACCTCCATCCCTCAGCGCTACGCAGCCGTCCGGCTCACCTTGGAGATTTTCACGTTTCGATTGCCCTGGGCTTGGTCCGGATGATTGCTTGTCAGGCTTACTGACCTGATGCTTCCTTTCCAGTAGTCTGCTCGATGATTTTGATACCGATGTATGCATAGAATCAGCTGGACAGCCAAGAGTCAGCGCTGCCTTTAGTTCCTCGCCCAAGATTGTTTTACCTTTCGAAAGCTCCCGGGGAAGAAGTTTCATAGAAGTCGAAGATTTTATCCCTCATGATACAGGAGGGGTGCGTCAGTTTGAACCAAGATAGAGTGAGGCGATATCTGTCCATCTAGCTGGTATAGATGCAGTGACTGCCTTGTCGAGGCGCAGCAAGCCATCTGATGTCTAATGTAAGGAGTATGATACTGATATATTAAAAAGATGCAGCCGGCATTACTCCGATTGGTCGGCATTCCTTCGAAGGATCCTCGTACGAGATACTCGGGCGAGCATTCGGAGATGCAGCGTGGACTTATAGTCAAGCGACGGCAATCTACTTCTCGGACAGCAGTTTGAATGCAATCATAATCTTCAACATCAACGATGCAAGAAAAATTATCGCTCAATGTCGTAATCGTGAGTTGACCACATCTTAGACTTGTCCCGTCATAACAAGAACCAGGTCGGCGGTTCCATCGCGGGCCTCATGCACGGTATAATGCTCTCGCGCCTCGGTCATCACGTTCACATCCTCGAACAATCTACCGAAAACTTCCGGCACGGTCAAGCAGCAGGCATTCGTGCCGGGCCTGAAGCTCAGAAGTTCCTGTCCGGATTTGATCTCCACAAGCACTATCCGTATGCTGTAGACTGCCCTGGAATGCAGTTTATCAACCAGAGGAGCGATTATGGTCGTTTTGTCAAATTTCCAATGAAGCAAACGAGCTGGACTATGTTGTACTACCGGCTGAGGGCGAACTTTGACGGGTTGGTGAGTAAGCATTGTCCTGCTCCCCTAGAGTTGGCTAGCGAAGCTGGCAGTGCAAAGTATGATCTTGGGAAGCGGGTCTTGGGATTGACAGAGGACGGGAGTCAAGTTCAGGTCCAGTACAGAGATGTCGCCACTGAAGAAATCAAGACTGTTCAGGCAGATCTGGTCATTGGAGCCGATGGTTCATATTCTGCCATCAGACGTATCTTTCGTCCGCCTTCGGAAAGAGAAGATCGACCCTACGCAGGGTATCTGGCATGGCGAGGTGGTATCTTGGAGTCCGAAATTTCCCAAGCGACCAGGGACGTCCTGAAGAACAATTTCACAGTCTTCAAGATGCCGAAGAACTACATCCTCGTGTGGGTATCGTCTCACTAACTGATGTGAAATACTGACAACAACCAGCTACGCCATTCCCGGCCACGATGGAAGCCTCGAGCCAGGGAATCGCATTTTGAACTTTGTCTGGTACCACAACTGCCCTGACGACTTCGAGTTCCAAGAAGTCATGACAGACATATCTGGACAAACGCACCGCTCAACTCTCCAGCCAGGTATGCTCCGACCCGAAGTCTGGGAACGGCAAGTCAAGTTCGCTCAAGCAAGCTTTGCTGCCCCTTTTGTTGAACTCGTGGAGAAGACATCTCAGCCCTTCGTCGCAGCCGTGAGCGATAATATTTGTGATCGAGCAACATTCATGAACGGCAAAGTGATCCTGGTCGGTGACGCATTGGCGTTATTTCGCCCGCATATCGCACTGTCCGCAAATCAAGCTGCTTACAACTGTCTCGAGTTGCAAAAAGTGTTGAAGGGTGAGATCAGCATGAAACAGTGGGAAAGGAATGTGCTTGGGTATGCAGCTAAGACGAGACAGCTGAGTGTTGTCGTTGGCACCCTTTCGCAGTATGGCGGTTGGGAGTTGGTCCAAAGTGTTCTCGTGTATGCCCTCTTGCTGTTAAGACAGGGAATTTTGAGCTTGGTGCGGTGGTTGACGCGGTCTTGACTTTTGCTCATTGCGTCTTTTTGAAGAAGTCCCGCTCCTCAAAGACACTGTCATAGAGGCTGGCGCCGTTTTCCGGTTGTCCACTTCAACTCTCTGTTCCTGCGATGGATTGGAAAATCAAAGTGTCTCCCATTGCCCTCGAGAAGCGAAGTCAGGGTCGCTCAGCTGACATTACCTCAATCTTTTACTCGGTGTATTGCTGACAATGTCTTGACTGAACTCCATCAGCCGAACTCTTCCAGCAACAACTTGATGTTTCGTGGATCGCAGGACCACACTCATGAATGGTATGCGTCACGTGCGACACAGGACGTGAACAAGTCAACCTTTACGACGCTGTTGACTTGGTATGTGTTCGCTTCTGCTCGGACTTTCGAGTTTGTCAAGGGAAGCGTTACAAGAACGACTCCCGCAGAGCAAGCCTTGCAACTCTTGTGGATGTTGTTTGGATTCTTTAGATGGGATTGTATACTCTCGTGGGAGCTCGAGTTTGCTGGCGAACGCAAGCTGGTGCAATTTCCAAAGCAGCAGCGTGCATTCGGGGGACGCCAAGGCAAATCAGTAGTCTTCTCTCTCAAGGATCGGTCGAATCCATACAGGCTCAGCTCCTTCTCATGACCAGCGAGAGCGATGGAAGTCGTCCTTTCTCGTCGGGAGATACAAGACAAAATTCGGCTGAATGCAAGCCGCACCTTAAACCCTCGGATGTGCCGGCAGTGGCTGACAACCAAGGCGAGCCACCTGCAAGCCGCCGATGTACGCCAAGATAGGAAACCATCAACGACCATCACCGTGTTCGATGAATCGATCACCTCTCCTTCCCATGGGGAGGCAAGTGCTGGATCCACAATTTCTCCATGGGCATTGTTTCGCGGGCACTGTCGCCGTCGGGACCCACACCCTCAACATGTTGTTCGCCTGGCGTGAGGATTATCAGCTGTTGTTTATCCGCATGCCTGCAGGGCATGAGTGTTTCGTCGCCATACCTAAATCTACCGAATAGTCTTGAGTGTTGATTGGAGGATCTAGCTGCGTCACTGGTCAAAGGATCAATATAGCTACGATAACACAGCTGTCTGGTAAGTTTGTTTGTATATATGTAGGCTGCCCTTCCTCATCTCCTGTGTTCCCACCCCCGTCGGCGGAAGAGAAGCTGCTGGCGTGTATTCATCTGCTGCAACCTCCCCCAAACATCTTTCATCTCCAAACATTTCACATATATTATATTTGTCGCTCGACAGCCACACAAACCATCATGGGCGTCTCTCCTCGCGTCTACCAGTTCTTGGTGTCTATCTTCGCATCTCTCGGCTCTTTGCTCTACGGCTACGACTTAGGTGTTGTTGCCGAAGTCGTTGCAGCTCCGTCTTTTCTTGCACAATTCGGCGACAACTCAACGAAAACAGGCCTCGTGGTTTCTCTTTTTACCGTAGGAGCTTTCTTCGGAGCCTTCTGGGCAGGCCCTTGCGGAGATTACCTCGGACGTAAATGGACCATCTTCATTGGTGGCGCCATCTTCATTCTCGGCGGTGCTGTACAGACCGGAGCACAAGATTACAGCTATCTGTTTGGCGGCAGATTCGTTGCTGGTCTTGGGTATGTCTTACTGTTAAAAATCTGAGATCACCACTAACCATGATTTCGCAGCGTCGGCGCCTTGATCATGATCATCCCACTCTACCAAGCTGAACTTGCACACCCGAGTATCAGAGGAAGAATCACAGCCCTTCAACAGTTCATGCTTGGAGTGGGTAATCTCATTGCAGCCTGGGTGTCCTACGGCACATACATATCCTTTGAAGATGACGATAGCGCTCAGTGGAGAATTGGCCTTGGTCTCCAGATTCTGCCCGCCCTCTTCTTGACCTCGCTCATCCTTCTCTTCCCCGAGTCGCCTCGCTGGCTCATTCACCATGGACGCAGCGAAGAAGGATTGGTAGTATTGGCCAAGCTCCATGCTCGTGGAAATGACCAAGACGATTTCGTGCAAGAGGAGTACAATGCTATCACCGCAGCAGTCGAATACGAGAAGGAACACGCCGCAAAGTCATACGCCGAATTGTTCAAGACGAGATCAAGCTTCCGTCGCCTGATCACTGCTCTGTCACTCCAAGCCTCAGTACAAATGAGTGGTATTTCAGCCATCCAATACTACTCTCCGGATATCTATGGCCAAATCGGCATCTCCGGAAGTGACACTTTCATGTTCCAAGGCTTCAACGCTATTGTCGCCCTAGCCGCCCAATTCTGCTGTATGCTATTCATTGACCGCGTCGGACGCCGCTGGACTCTGATTGGTGGCAACTTGCTCAACATGGTCACTTTTATCATTGCAACCGCTCTACTAGCTTCTTACCCGCCCGGCAGCTCGACCAACAGATCTGCTCAAGAAGCCTTCATCGCAATGACCTGGTTGTTCAACTTCTCCTACAGTGTTGCATGTGGACCATTGAGTTGGATCATTCCCGCCGAGATCTTCGACACGCATACCAGATCTAAAGGTGTCTCTCTAGCGACCGCAGGTTCCTTCGCCTTCAACACCCTCATTGGCCAAGTCTCGCCCATCGCACTGGAGCGTATTGGCTGGAAGTACTATATCCTATTTGTGGTCTGCTCTGGCACCAACGCATTGTGGTTCTGGGCAACTCTGCCCGAGACAGCTAAGAGGCCATTGGAAGAGATGGGTCCCCTGTTCCAAAAGATGCCTTGGTTTGTTCCTGGCAAATCGAGGATATCTGTACAACAACTTTGGGGAGACGAGTGGAGAGGAAGTGCTGGAGAGCTTGGTAAAGCTGAGGAGAAGGAGATGAAGATTGAGAAAGCTCACGAATAATTTACTGCTTTTCAATTTCCAATAGATGAGTATATAGACAATAGAGTGATTTCTCACAAGCTTTCGAAATGCCTTTATTGCCTGTAGTCACTTAGTCACACTTGACACCGAACATGCCCGGATTTTGTCATGTATTTCTTCCATAGGTCATGTTGTATCACAGCTCGAAACAAGGAGTCACCGTTCCCCGGTTCGGATGATCTAAGGCCAAGCCCAAGACGAAAACATAAAGAGACCGAAACAGTACATCAGGTCGTGATACCGAATCACAAATTGTCTCTCTCCACAAGTAACTACTGGCCCTCACAAATATAACTACCCAATAGGAACTGTACTTGAGTAAGATTCACGGACCTGATGCTGCCAGCTCCTGGCCGCAGGATCGCTTCGCGATCAATTCCAGCATGCAAGGTGGACGAGTATCATGCCTCCTGAGCGTTATCGATGCGGCACGAGTAGAGCTCAACGATGCTGCAGCTCGATATCGGTATAAATATGGACTGGCCATCATACACCACGAGTACAAGTAAGCGGACCATCTTTTCTCTGCCCCTGAGTACACTGAATAGTTTTATATTGTATTGCTGACGGCTAACCCCGTTTAGATGTGAATTTCAGAACCACTAGCCCTTCATTCCATCAACATTTAGCGTACAGAGCAATGGTATTACCACAAAGTTTCACGTCGAAGAACTCTGTCTCTGATTCTAGCCAGCAAAATATATGAAAACACCATGATCTCTCCACTATACATCCGCTCTATGGTGGAGTATCTATATCAAAACCGCGCGGAAGATATCGATACTGACATAAAATCATGGTTCAAACCTAGGGCTCTGCCAGATCAACCGATGGAGAGGCGTTATGTCAAGATGAGTCAAGATGTGTTAAGGTGTGTATAGACAAAGGAGGTGATCAGCTCACAAGACCTCATATTAAGATGTTTCTCCCCTGTCTCTTGCTCTGCTAAACAAGTGATAAAGGTGCTCTGACTGTGCTGTGGGGAGTCGAACTGCGAGGGGGGATTATTGACCTGTTCCTCTACCTAGACGGCCTCGCCTGTTGTGAGGTTCCCTCGTATCTCCCCGAAGACTCGATACGATCTCTTCTGCCCGCAATCCGCCCAGTGACGGGAGAACTGTAGTAAGTGTTATCTAGCAGTTGTTCTGAGCATTGGTTCAAGATTTATAGTGGCAATTTTCACGACCATCTATTACCACTCAGAAAGGGAAACACACGATACACATCCACTCATCATGACACCTCGACACCCAAAGCAGTCCTGTAGATATGGAATCATGACGTTGATCGCAATTTCGTAAATCGAGGTCGTCCTCGCCCGAAGTTCAATTGAAGGTGAGTATAAAATCCTTCTCTGCTTGCGGTTGAGTTTTCCATTCATAACAAAAGGAACCGGAAGACAAGACCCAGTGATGGATTTCAACAGATTTTTCTGGTGCTTGATAGAACAAATGACTTCGAATACCATAGAGAGAGATACAACGCCCAGGTCCATGAAGCTCGCCCTACTACCTTGCCATCTTGGTATTATTCTTGCTTTGTTTCTTCTAACCTTAGCATAGTATGCGAGCGCGTCACTACTGGAACATAGGAAGTAGGAAACGGCATCACTGACCTAATGACCACCTTACCTTCTTTTCCCCTTCGGATAACAGTTCCTTCCGTCTCCACACTACGACAAGTATCAGGATCGTCTGTGATGAAGTGAAGTTGTGCGTAATCAAAAAAGTCACCTGTTAGATGTCAAAAACCATCCGCACTCGAGTCGCTTTGCAGGAAGAGATATGCAATCTTTTGGTTCAGGCATACATCCCCGTATTTTGAGGTTTACCCGCATCGAAAAGTGGAAATGTATGCATGTTATGAGAAAATGGAATCTGAAATTTTGTGGTTGCGAACAAAAAGAATTGAAAGAAAAGGAAGAAGCTAGTCCTACGAATCAAGAGTCGTATAAGGCCCGTGATTTGACTCCAACCTGATATAGCGCCCCTTATCATTCGGCCATCTATTTGGCAAAGTGCAAATCATAGTTGAGCCACTTTCTGGCTTGTACTTGCTCGACGGTCAGGCCGGGCTGACCGTAGGTGAGAGGAGCGAAGTAAAGGAAGCTCCAGACGATAACGGCCAGGATACCGCCAGTGGCGGCCCACATGCCGAGAAGGTTTGATTGACCGGTTCTCTCGCGGACAGGCTTGTTCTGCTGGGTGGCAGTCTTCTTGTTCTTGGTGAGGGTGGCATTGCCGGAGGTAACGTCATCGAGGTCGACAGGATCGATGTTGAAGACGAATTCGACGAGCGCGCCGGTGACGAGGGCGGATGCGAGATGAGCGGGAAGGTAGTGGTGGAGGAAGAGCTGACGACCCATGATGTAGAAAGGAACGTAGTGAGCAGCCCAGGTCAGGAAGAAGAAACCGGTCGAGTTGTAAAGACGGTTGCGAGCGCCTAGAATGTGTTAGCTTTGATTGTAAAAGGGGAAGAAGTCAAACATACGCTTGTCAAGAGCGTCAACACCACGACGCTGAGAGAGCTGGTCGGCAAGAAGAACACCGGCAAAGACTGCGAGCAGACTGCTAGCCAACCACCAGCCAATGGGGTTACCCAAGAAGTAGATTTGCTGGCGAGTCTCATTGTCGGTCCAGAAACTGACACCACGGAGAAGGAAAGGCCATTGAATAGGAACACTGGCGTAAGGGTGGCTGCTGGTGAGAGCGTTGTTGTGGTAGAACATGGCGCGCTGAAGCTCGAAGTATTTCTTGAGGAAAGGAACGTGCTTGACTTTGCGAGGCTCCTTCTTCGCGCGGTCAGAGTCCTTGGGAAGAGCAGGAATGTCCTCGGCATACCAGATGTTGCTGGTCTGGAGAGCGTTCTTGTTTCCGTTAATTTCAGCCTGCTTGAAAGCCCACTCAGGCAGGGGAGTGGTGTGAGTCCACATGGCGACCTTTGTGGAAACGTGAACAAGCTTGAAGTGGACGGACATGGTCTTGAAGTCGGTGCCAGGCTTTGCGCCGTCGACTCTGATCTCGAACAGGGTATCGTTGAAGCGCTCGCCATTGGCATCATCGTGGCCGACAGTGGTGAATTCCTGGTTGGTAGGGTAGTAAGGAGAGGCGACATCGTGGGTGAGGAGCCAGGTGTCGGTCACGAGATGACGAAGACGGACAACATCTCCAACGTGGACGCGGTGACCGTTCTCCTCGGGGATGTTGCCAGTGGAGGGAATGACCTGCCAGAGGTTGTTGGTGTCGTTGTGAGGGTATCCGGTGACTTGCTGGCCTTGAGAAGAAATGCGACCATCGTCGTAGCGAAGAGGGTACTTGTCAGGGTGACTGTGGAGGTAGACCTTGGTGTCCTTGTGGCGGATGTTGATCGCATCGTAGTAGTCGATGCTGACAGACTGCTGGGTCATGATGTTGTCGCTGAGAGTCTCCTGGAATTCAGGGCTCATAAAGTCGTCACCAGGACCGGAGCGGTTGAGGATGGCAAAGTGGACTTGGAACCAGAAAAGGTAGAGCATGAAGGGAATGACAATCAGACCAGTAACACGAGCAGCCAAGTGCTTGCCAAACTCGGGAAGGCTGAGAGCGCCCTGTCTGCGGTTGATGTCGAGAAGAGACCAGAGGTCGATGGCGACTGGAACACCGATGGAGAAGAAAGTGAAAGCACCGACGTACTTGGTCGAGATGACGCAGCTGAGACAGACACCAGTCAAGAGGAGCCACTTCCACCACTTGCGACTGAATGGGTCATGACGGAGCTTGTAGAAGCGGACGTAGCTCAAGACTGAGAGAGCCATGAACAGAATCAGAGTGGCATCCAGGAGAATGAGTCTGGTTTGACCAATGTGTGCGTTGTCGAAGAGGACAAGACCGGCAGCCAAAACACAAGCAGGCAGAGAGTAACCAGACTCCCACATGATCATGAAGACGACCGAAACAGTCAGGGCACCCATGCTGGCGGGCATTGCGCGGTATGCAACGTAGGGCACCTTGTTGGTGATGTATGAGTCGCCGATGTTTTCAAACAAAAAGTCGCCATTGTAGCCAACGAGCCATCCTGCGAAAGCGAACAGGAGCTTGCCGAACGGAGGGTGGACATCGAAAAAGTAGGTTCGTTGGAGGTAGTAGGATGCGAACTGGGACGTGTCAGAAGCTGTTCTCTGCTTGTGTGGAAGTGCGCGTGTCATACCTTGCCGAAGTGGACCTCATCGAAGACAACTTGGTTGGGGTGTGTAATGGCGTAGAAGCGGGTTGCGAAAGCGAGGACGGTGATGACAAGAAGAGCCAGCTTGTAGTCCCAGTCATTGGAGGCTGCTTGCTTGGTCTCGGTCTTCAATTGTGCAAGGTATTCGCTGGTCTGATCTACAGCACCGTCGACCTTCTTTTTGGAGCTAGCCGCAGCTCCCTTCTTGGAGCTCGGCGTCGAAGACATGATGTCGAAAAAAGGCGTTCAAGGAAAGTCGAGAAGAAATTCGTAAAGATCCAATTCGATCAAGTATGGATCATCACCCGCACTCGACGCAGATAGATGGCTATGTCGAGGGATGGAGGGAGTTTGAGAGAAAGAACAGAAGCCAGCTGTCGCAACCAAACTCGACCTTCACGAGACAATTGCACCTAGAGCCGAGCTTGGGCCATCAGGGCCACGTCGACCCCTATTTCCACCCATCTACGAGCCCCCTTTACGCTCCTCAGCTCCCTCGCGCTTTTCTAGCCATTCTGCAAGCCTGCAAGTACATGCAAGGTCAAGCCATAGTCTGACAATCATATCCGTCATTTTCACAAAAATAGAGCTCCCGCAAGGTTGGCCTAAATTGCCCACGAGGGTGCCTGTGCTTCCCCCGCACTCCTCCTCATCTCGCCTGTTGATCATACATTTGACAAACCCGCCGATGACCACCGATGATACTGAGTAATTGGAAAATTCTACATGCCTAACGCGCATACACTTCCCTCTTCTGATTGCCATATCATTGCGATCCCATCGCCGTGAACTCAAAAGATAGGACCCGCCCGTCGGCAACTTCTTGAGCTCCGTATCGCGCTTATCGTTATCTGCTTCCGATCTCTATATAAGTTCCTGACGGGTCACCAAGCCTTTCGTCTGGTTTTCGCATCTGTCAAAAACGTTTCCCGAAGTCAATCATCATGGCTGGACCAAATGTCACATCCGATGAAGCTCGTCGCGCAGCTCAGAGCTACCTGAACAACCGCCTCACCACAAAGACCCATGGACCAGCTCGACCATTCAATGTCCCTGTCATTGACATTTCCCCCACCTTCAATGGATCTCTCGAGGACAAACAAGCTGTCGCAGCCCGGATCCAGGATGCTTGCACAAACAGTGGCTTTTTCCAAATCACCGGTCACAACGTGCCCGAATCTGTCCGCAAAGGTGTATTGAACCAGGCTTCCCGCTTCTTCAAGCAGCTCCCTCCTGCGCAGAAGGATGAATTGCATGTCAAGCATAATGACCTGATGCGCGGCTGGGAGCCTTCGGATTATACCTATGTCAATCCGGATGACTGGGCTACTGCTGCTGTGCCTGAGACCAAAGAAGGCTTCAACTGGGGCTACGAAGCTTCTCTAGATCCCACTGGCGGTGACGGCAAATATTTGGACCTGGATGGCAAGACTCAAAATGGCAACGTTTGGCCTGCCGAAGATGCTCTTCCTGGCTTCAAGCAAGATATCGCAGATTACTACGGTCACGTATTGGAGCTGGCTCGCCATCTATTCAGATTGTTCGCCTTGAGCTTGGCACTACCAGAAAACCACTTTGACGACATGATGACACACCCCGGTGGCATCTCCAGACTTCTTTACTACCCTCCCACCAAGGATCCCAAGCCGTTGGATCCCAAGGAGATGGACAAGGAGGTCGGCCTTGGCGCTCACACCGATTACGAATGCTTCACCCTGCTTCTCTCCTCCACAACCCATGGCTTGGAGATCCTCACGCCAGATAACGTATGGACAGCAGCAACCGCCGTCGAAGGCTCATTCATCGTCAATGTTGCAGACTTCCTCATGAGATGGACAAACGGAGTTTACAAAAGCACTATCCATCGCGTCGTCAACAGAACGACAGAGGAGAGATATAGTGTTCCGTTCTTCTTCAGCATCAACTACGATCAACTCGTCGAGGTAAGGCATTTTCTGGAGTTAACGATGAGTGCACTACTGACATCCCATAGACATTGCCCAGCTGTGTGTCCGCAGAGAACCCATCAAAGTACCCACCAATCCGCGCTGGCGAGTACGTGCTGGAGCGTCTAAAGGCCACTGTCAAGGACGGCTAGATACCAACAATTCTCAAAAATATCTGAGCCATAAAAACAAAATCATCTGTACATATCCAACGCCAATTGAGAACTATATATCGCAGTGCGCGAAGTGCATATTCCAGCACCTCTATCTCACTGTGGTTTCACATAATTAGCCAGTGACTGGCTCTAGCTCTCTTTGACCATCACATCCGCTTTGGAAAACCACCTTCCTAGCTCATCTCAATATTTATCCCTCACTCCAACATACTATGGAAACTGACCTGTATCTCTCGACACCTCCTTCTCTATACGTCACAGGTGGGTTTGCGCCGCGCTGTCCACATAGTGGATGCTAAGAAAAGCAGAAAGGCACTGGTCATCATTATCTATGACAGGTTCCGCTAGCTATGCAGATAACTACTACCAAGGATTCTCGAAGCGAGATGTTTGCACAAGTGCTGTTGCCGGAGATTGAACAGATGTTCCAAGTCTACGTTGAACGTCAACGTCTACTCAAGAGTAGCTCCCGTGTTCCTTCTGCACAATCCAGCAATCTGCTTCATACCTTTCCCCTGATTCTTGGAAAGAACAAGATGTGATGGGTAAAGCTTCTTGTTCAGATCAGTGAACTCAAACTCAAGCCAGGATGTTGGGAACGTGTAGCTTCTAGAGTTGGCCATGGAATTGAAGTCTGGCCATGTTCCATCTCACTATGTCAATGATGGAACAGTAGCATAGGACATTTTCCAATCATGTTCGTACGACATATCTGTAGTCGTTGCAAGAGCCTGGATAGCCATCTCCAAGTGGTTCTTTGCGTTTAATCTCGAGCGCTCTGGAAATCAACTAACGTAACCATCATGTTGATTTTTGATCACCGTCTCGACTAGGGCGAGGAAAGCAGGAAGAACGAGTCAGGTCTGTGAGTTGCTGGTCAAGAACTTTGACCTTGCTTTAAATCGTCGTTCCAGTCAAACAGGTACGGCCACTTCTAACATGCAACCGCCGGAAGTGAATATGAGGTGTCATTAGCCCGGTCATTTCCTTTGCACCTTGCACCCCCGAAATACATGTTGTTTAGTTACCCGCTAGTCTAACAGAGCGAAAGTAGCTCGCGTTCGTTGAGGATCGGGTAAGCGCGGTGTCTCTGCCATCAAGTTCAATTTCTGTGAGCGACTCTTATAGGGGCTGTTCGCCGACGTGAGTATGTCACATGGAGCACCCGCTTTTGTAGGTCGTGTATATAAACACATCTTTCATTATTCACTTCTGAATTATCCCTGGGCGTCAGCTCCACCAGTGTTGGTGCAGAAGAAGATGGCTGGGAGGTAGGTCATCAGTATCTTTCTCATTCTCTCCTTTCCAAATATCGCGTCAAACATCCCGCAAAGGTGACCACTAGGTCTGTGAGTCTGAGGCGATACTCATATCTCCTGGCTTATTTGCTGCTGCTGTATTGTCATGATATTTTGTATGTTATTACCAAGCAGTGAAAGGAGGGAGGGGTATTACTGACCTAGTCGTCTTCCAACCCTGCATTCCAGGCTTACCACTAAATCAATAACAATTCAGTATCTTAGACATGCAGTAGCGAGCTTCTGATATGGTGTGTGACGGTCAATTTCAGTCTTTGTGAGCTTTGTCTTGCTTTACTATTTGACATGTTTCGTTTTTCCACCTCGGTCCCAGAGGGAGATGTGGAAAAATATCAACGAACTTCTCGTGCCAACAACCCCATTTTCTCAGAATCTGGCCAGGCATTGTTAGTAGCAACCACTGCGCTCTGGTCAGGGTCTTATACTCTTTACTCTAGCAGGCTTTGACGAGACAGCAATATCGACAGCAGTAACAATGCTTCTTCGTGAGATTCAACGAAGTTGCTTGAACATCAACGCGCTGGTCAAGTGACCATGGCTTGAATAAAGCTTGCCTTTCGGTCAGGAGTTAGAGGCAGAAAAGATGTGCCAATATCAATTCTTTGGTTTATCAGACTGTCTCCCTGATATGTAAGCCAAAATAACGGATGTTCACAACCGTCTACCAGTTTTGCTAAGACTTGTTTACCCACAGATTTTTCTTTCTATAAGAGAAAAACTCAGAACGAATAAAGTGATAGTGAAAATGTATACCGCACACTTCAACTGTTGAGAATGGAAGCAGACACGTGAGATTCTGATGGGCCGGGGCTGGTAATTTCTGAGCAGGGCATCATGATGCACTAAGAGCAAGCAACGAGGTCATCGATCTCAGTCTATCACAATAACAACAAGCTTAGTCTACATCAACAATCTTCGCCTACCTCCGGTTCTCTCACCTTCTTCCGCGCCGTTCGCCGCACGACACTTGATCTTGGTCTAACTTAGAACTCTTACAGCTTGAATTTGGTGCCGCGAACAACTTTGGCTCACTCAATCACTCACTGTCGCCATCAGGTTCAATGTTTTCCCGCACCGACTATCAATCAATCACTCACACTCAATCTCACACTCAATCTCACACTCAATCTCACACTCAATATTACTCTCAATATTACTCTCACTAAACTTTCACTATCTACTCACACTCTCACTATTTGCCTACGCTCTCACTATCTACTCATCTCGTTCGCCTACTTCTCCGCCTTTCGCCTATTTAATACCTTTCGTCTACAACAACAACCTTCTTCTCTCATAACAACAACAACCTTCGTCTACTATAACAACAACAACCTTCGACCACTATAACAACAATAGCCTTAGTCTATCACAATAACAACAAGCTTAGTCTACATCAACAATCTTCGCCTACCTCCGGTTCTCTCACCTTCTTCCGCGCCGTTCGCCGCACGACACTTGATCTTGGTGTCCTTTGGCTCGGCTGTCTGGACCTTTTGGACTCAGAGAAGTTCCTAACAACAACAGCTTGTTGGTCATCGACCTTCACTACTCGCAGATATCACAATTCTGACATCTTCGGTCGCAAGCACAACTTCGTCGCCGATTCCCATCTCACTCTTGACACTCTTTGTCGGTGACATCAATTCCGCCGCACAAAGCTAGGATCACTGCCTCACATCACTTTCACACAGGATGACCAATCTCACACAAGTCCCAAGCATGACTGAAGTATCTGAAGTATCTGAAGTCGCGGCGCAAGAGTCTGAAAACCATACGGGCATGGATGAGCAGACCTCCGAAGAGCACACTGCTGAAAAAGAGACCCACCATGAGTACCTTGCAGCTCCTTCTACCACTGGAGAGCCTTCACCTCATCACTTTGACACATTGGACCCGCAAGACATTTTACCGACCGTTGACATTGAACATAACGAGGTCCAAAGCAATTATACAACGGACGCGGTCGATACATCAGATGATGTCAATCCGGAACCCACTACCAACAACGAGAAGAGAAAATACAGTCAACTACCCGAAGAACAACATCTGGAGCCACAGTCAGACACTCGCCCCAACAAGCGGTCGAAGAGAGATGCAAACCAGACTAATGGTCAATTCGGTGACTTCCCAACCGTTGGCGAGAAGTCAGCCCGTACAAAGCCTTTGCTCTCAAAACCCAACACGACACAGGCCAAGCACCGCTCAACCGATTTCTCTCACCGAAGTATGGTGGAAGATATCGCCGCTGCACAAAGCAAGGCTCAGCAACCCTCATTCAGCACAGACAACAACAGAGAAAAGGCTCTCAAAGACCTAATGGGACACGTACCCGAACCTAAAAAGCCCAAAGCCAGAAAAGACGCGTCGTGGTTCAACGAGGCATGCCGTGCCTTTACGGGTCGATCGCTCAAGCCTCAGAGCGGTGCTTAGAGCTTGAAGGGAATGAAAACCTCACTCCAAAACCACCAGGTCATATCTGCCGGCTTCATGAGAAAACGTGAGACTGGCGACGGGCTTCCCAAGAGTGGTATTCTCGGCGATCAGATGGGTCTTGGAAAGACAGTCATCGCCCTGGCCTGTATTGTGAACGGTAAACCTTGCAAGCAACCAGGCTGGGCACCCGACCCGGACGGCAAAGATGAGAATATGCCCCAAACCACATTGATTGTCGTACCAAATTCCCTTCTTACACAATGGTTCAACGAAATCTCACTGCATTGCGAAGAGGTATCCAAGAGATCAGAATGGGGCGTCGGATTATTTAGAGTATTCAGAGACCGCGACTCGTCGACAACAAGGCCCAAAGATCTTTACGATGCCGACATCGTGCTTACCACATACTGGGATGTGCAAAAGAGCCTGCCGAAGTTAGTTTATCCCAAGGACATGCCTGAGGAAGACAAGGCCGCACACCTTGAGGAGAACTTCACCAAGAAGCTAGGATTACTTCAAAAGGTCAAATTCCACTCTATCATACTGGACGAAGGACACACCATTCGAAATGCTGCATCCCATACATCTCAGGCCGCGTTCAACCTTCAGGCAAACCATCGATGGATTCTATCCGGATCTCCCATGCTCAATGGGAGTTTTGATGTCTACTCATATGCTTACTTTATCCGCCACCCCCTGGTGTATCCAAAAATGACACTGGAAGCCTGGAAGAGGCTTTATGGTCTGCGAAAACACGACAAGCAGCCAGCTCCACTTCCTGATACTTTGATGCACTGTATTCATCGATTTACACACTCCGATGAGTTGTTTGGCGCTCTTCTTGTCACTCTGCCTCCCATGCATCATGGTGTCTTCGAAACGGAATTTCTTACTTTTGAAAAGGTGATCAACAGAATCATTGATCGCCGCTTCAAGTTTATCACCAGATCATTGAACAAGGACGGAGAAGAAGTGAGTGGCAGCATGAACTTTCTCGCCATTCTTACGATGAAGAGGCAGCTCTCTTCTCATCCGTTGATCTTACCCACGGAGGTCTGTGACTTTCTGGAACCTACAGACTTTGAAGAATTGGACGTTTGTCTCAAGCAACAGGAAAGAAGAGGTCACAAGGGCAACAATTTTATCCGTCGCCTGCGCGAGCAGCTCCAGGCAGTACATTCTTCTCAGCAGGTTCCAAAGGATGCCAATACTCAAAACTTGACTGAAAGCTTGTTTTCAAAGTCGCTGGATCTGGATGAGGTTCACGAACTCGGCGATCAACAGCAACGCAAAGGCAAAGGTAAGAAGGCCAAAACTGGGAAATCTCATGGGAAGGATGTTGAGTACAGCTCGTTCCTAGCTGCCTTCTCGAAGACTACGAACTTGCACATCCACAAACAGCGAACTCAATGTGCTGCGTGCGGACGTCATGATGATCAAGCTCGCAGAGCATTGCCATGCAATCACATCTACTGCAGGACACATCTCGAGGACATGATGCACGAACAACAATCTGCAACACCAGTGTGCAAGAGCCGAGGATGTGAAGAAGTCATCCAAAGCAGCAGACCTGCCGAAATGGTCGATGCTAGCTTTCCTAAATGGCAAAACGAGGACGGAGAAGTCTTTCCCTCTGCCAAGACTCTTGCGGTCAAATCGCAGATCCTCAACTTTTGGGATCGCAAAACAGGAGACCCTACGGCCAAAGTCATCGTCTTTACGGTCTGGAGAGGCATGCTGGAGATCCTGAGCAGAATCTTCCACTCTGAAGGTTGGGAGCATACCACGCTTCATGGAGGGTTGGATCAGAAGATGCGCGATGAGAACATTGAAAAGTTCAAGTCAGATCCGACGGTCAAGATCTTGATTGCGACACTGACCACAGGGGGCACTGGTCTCAACCTTACTTGCGCCTCCAAAGCCATACTTTGCGAACCCTGGTGGCACTCTGGAGCGGAAGACCAGGCATTTGGTAGACTTTATCGGTGAGGATCAAGCCCTCCATGTAGCAATGTATGTCATGCTAACCATTGAATCGCAGTATCGGCCAGGAGAAAGAAACGACGTTCACCAAGATAGTCGTCAAGGATTCTATCGATGAGATGCTCATGGACATTCAGAAGAAGAAGAACTTCGACATCAACCAAGTCCTCAAAGACAAGAAGGGACATCAAATGCAGCAGCTACAGCGATATGCAGCAGAGTGGCTTGAAGACCGTGAAACCTCCTGATGGCTGCAAGCATCAGAGCTTGCAAGCAACGAGACGACAAAACGAAATACTCAACATGATGACACAGAAACTATGACAGAAACTCACAAAAACATGACAAAATCATGGAAACCGACCAGAAAAAAACCAACAACAACAGCAGCAACACTCGACATGGACGATACGATATTATGACCATGCTACTGGGACACATGACTTCAAATTGACACAATCAGCATCAAGTAGGTAAGCTCGATCACCTGAGCTTTCCCCAAGGATTTAAGAAACAAGTACATATCACAATTCATACTTTACTCCCAAACGATTCGTTGCTTTCTTTGTTCTCTACTCGGAGTAAATCTTTTATGAGACTATGACCCTGACAATATTCCGATACTTCGTCTGCCGAGGCTCGTCTAATGTTGATGATCTACTTTACAGGAAACATCAAACTCTCTTCCGGCGGGAGGCAGCTTCCGCCTTCCCGCAACCACGCCGCAGTCTCGTTCCAGAAAACTTCCCCAAGACCTCATGGCTCTCTACGAGAACACGACAGTGATAGCTCGGGTAGCTATGATGACGTACAGTGTATGAAGTTATCATTTTATACATGCCTGATCACGCAACCACGAGAATATATTGTCTACCTTGCTTGTTTCTCGAGCTTATCTTACCTCGGATGCAGTTTACATAGACTTTGTCGCTTACGAAACATACTTCACCCTTCGCAGCAGATAGATAGGACTTGAAATCGACCTGAAGGTTCCGCATCCTGCATCACAGGCAGTCATCGGTATCGACGGCACTGCAAAGCGTCTTGGCTTCTTTAGTGAGGACAACATGGCAGAAGGTACGATCAAGAACTATGATCTGCATTGTCGAAAGTTTCGAGCTTACAAGATCCCACGCACGCGGGTCTTCGAGCAGGTCGTAATCTTGCAGAGTCGCGAGATACGGGCTTCAATCTTCACGAGTCAGCAAGCACAATTCACGATTCAAGTGCGATTTCTGCCACGCGATTTTGACCTTTCTGCGGCTTGACGCTTTCAGACACGGCTTGCCCCTGACTTTCTTCCTTCGCTCATGGCATCATTCGTATTCAAAAACAATAGCGGCCACCCCCTGCGGCTGGCACTGTTCTTTTCTGAAGTGACATGCAGATGCCCAGGTGCGCCTTCACTAGCCATGTGCTTGCTTGCGCCAGATCCATGTTTCATTGTTCGACTTGCATGCAAGGGCAGGGCCCACCTGTCAAGACGCCAGCGGATGAAGCATGGGAGCTAGAGAGCTCGGTGCAGTAGTTTCACCGCCCGGCGGAAGATCGGTTGTCAAATTCTGGACGTCGCCAGCACCAGAGTGAGTCTTGACTCTGGAGAGACAGGCGGCAAACCGAACGCGTTTCCACACAGCACCAAGGACCTGTCAATTGTGTTCTAGCCAGGTCTCCATCGCTCTCCTGCATCTCTTGGTTTTTAGCTCATGCTTCAGTGCATCTACCGATCGTTGTTGCATCATTATCGTATCGGTCGGACGCGGAGTTTTCATACGTAGACGTTCAATCCTTCTTAAGCTGCTGCTCATGGACGAATACATGTCGCGAGTCGGCAGTGGCGTGCGTGGAAACAGCAGACACATGGAACAGATAGGATATCAGGTGAGGTGCTTGGACCCTGGCCCGCGAGCCCCTCCAAAATTGGGTGTCCGTGCGAGGGACATTTCGACCACCAAGGCCGAAGAAGTTTCCAACACTCCTTCGACCTGCATCATCAAGTGCCATGTGCCAATCAGGGCTGCGCTAATTAAGACGAGATGGGTATCTCTTGCCTATTAACCCGCCTTGTCGGGAATCTTTGCAACATGCGGTCATGCGACGGTCCGGCTTGGTGACTTGGTCAGTGGATGGGCTAATTTCTTGCTCCGGATATGTCCTCGGTCAGAGCCAATAGCCCAATCAATTCTTTTTCATCCATACTTGCCTGCGCCTTTTCTCCTATTCCTTTCTTAAGCTTGTCTTGTTCCGTGACCTTGGTTCTACGTTGCTTCGTTGCATCTACCACGCTATCCAAACCGCAAACCGTTCAGATCGATCGTCTTATACATAAACATCCCTGGCGGATATACTAGACATATTCTAATCATACTACATGGACACTGCCGCAACCATGTATGCAGACCCGCCAAGAACCATGGAGCGTGTTAGCCGTCGCGACATCTTCACATCATTACCTGCTAGGATCCAATGGTTGCATTCGTTCCTGGAGTTTGGCACCGGTTAGTCACATCGAGGATAACACTACCTTGGCTTCTCTAACTTGAATACATCTCAGATGACGTACAAGCCTTGATCTCTGGGCAAAAGTACATCAAAGCAGTCATTCCTGCTATTGTCAACATTGTATACAAGAAGCTTCTCAAGTACGACATCACAGCCCGCGTCTTTACCACAAGGGACAGCAGAGATGAAGGTCCGGTTGAGAGTTGGCCTACGGAAGATAGTGCTCAGATTGAGCACAGAAAGATGGTTGGTTTTGCTTGTTGAAGCCCGGATTCAATGAACCTGACAACGATACAGTTCTTGAGATGGTACCTGACAAAGCTCAACTCTGACTGCACACGAATGGACTACTGGGTGAGTGCTTCAACATGCTCAAACTCTGTTTTAGTGCTGACTTGCTTTAGGAATACCTCGACAAGGTCGGGTGAGTTGCTTGCACATCAGACACTTTGACTCTACACGCCACACGAACAATACCAGCTTACACTCATAAACAGCTTAATGCACATAGGCAAAGGCCGTCAGAACCCCCTCCACGTCGACTACGTCTTCCTCGGCGCCTGTCTAGGCTTCATCCAAGACTCCCTCTTCGAAGCCATCCTCTCCCACCCACGTCTAGAACTCCACCGCAAAATCGCAATCGTAAAAGCCCTGGGCAAAGTGATCTGGATCCAAAACGACCTGATAGAGAAATGGCACAACACCGACGGCGCCGAATACGCACAAGAAGAAGAAGCCGACACGTTGCTTGGAGAAATCGCAGAAGACGAACGCGAAGGATACCTCCACGGCAAGAAAATTCTGGGCGATCATGATGGTTCTTCCATCTTCACGAGCAGAACGGGAAGCAGCAAGAGTTCCGACAGTGGCAAAACATCACTGGGTCGTCCCATCGAGGAAGCAACACATCTGGGCGATGGCATGAGCAGATGTCCATTTAGCGGAATGGCTCGCTTCGGACCTAATCCCGCGGATTTGGAGCGTCAGCGTGCGACGTCGACGAGATCTCCAAGGGTCAACGGCACAGCGCCGGATGTGCTTCAGCAGTATCACACCCCGGGCACCCCTAGAATTCGCATAATTGATGGAAAGACAGTGCTGAAGGAAAACCTCGAGCCGAATCCGTTCGAAGCTAAAAAGTGAGTCTTGCTAAATCCCTTTTGTTGTATGTTCTGCCCCCCTGTATTTCTATCCCTATCTTTGTCGAAAGCCCACAAAAGCTGATGGTAAGCAGGCAACAACACGTTGGCCAAGCCATCTAAAGACATCAACAATTTCGGGCGACATGTATCATACTCGCGAAATCATAACATTCCAGCAACAAACGCTAAATCATATCAGCTATGATGAGAAAGCCCACAACCGACCGCAGCACGGTGGTATACGCAGACAGTCCTCGAGTTGGAGATTGAAAGCCTTGAAGAACAGGAAAGAGGGTTACATGCAGTTGTAATGACGAGACTCGGCTTCAAGTGCTTTGGACGGGAGGAAGACTAAGGGTAGGGGATAACGGAGTTAGGTCAGAGGTTCGGCCTTTTGTGTTTTCGAGATACCAGAAATTTCAAACCAGTACTTTCATCCTTTGTCGTTGATCACGACCTCCCCGTATGCCGAACTTTGTCACGCGCATGCTGTAGAAACGTAGAATGGTTTTGAGATCAGTGCAGCCTTCCACTGAGAGCGTGATAGTAAGCGGCTCTCTGCGGACGACTAGAGCGATCTTAAGAACATTGTGCATGTCTACAGACCAAACAACACCAGGCATGGCCGTGGGGGATGGCTAGAAGTGACAGAGTTTAGCACACGGGGAGGGATGATTGGAGACCCTCCATTGGCTGACAATGTCATTGTGGCAGCTGTAACAATACAGATGGTTTTCCAAAGGTAGAGCTTGGAGCAAAGAGAGAGGGTTGGTTTTGGCCGGCTGAGGCAAAAAATTCACCAAAATTCATTTTTGACCAACCCACACCCTTGTGGTATACCAGAACATGCGACAGCGATGCAAAAGAAGAGATTCCGGTGCGGGGAATCGAACCCCGACCTCCTCGGGTGCTCTATTCGCACTGCAAACAGTGAAAGCGAGAAATCCTAGCCGTTAGACCACACCGGATTAGTAATCAAATCACCAGTTGGACAAACTAAGATCCTAAGCACCAAAGCTGCTGCAATGGGTGCCCAGTGACATGTTTGTCCAGCAACACAAGCTCCAATCCTAGAGAACAAGTGTCCAGGAACCACAACGAACTCAATTGGCTCCAGAATGCAGGACAAAAGAGGGCAGCTCATGTGGAGAAGTGTTGAGAGTCCAGGATGGGGAGCAGGCAGATTTCTCCGTGGATCGAGTCAAGTATGGAGCATGATCTGCAAGTGGTGTCCAGCGTGTTTGTGGAGTTGGTAATGATATGCAAGGGAATAAGCTGGGAACAAAAACAAGCTGGACAAAGTATACTTCAACAGTTATCAGGAATTGATCGAACGGCCAGTTGAATAACGATGGGTTTCTCAAAGTGATGGCACAAATTTAGCGGAGAATTTGTTATTTCTGGGATGGGTTGTGGTCAGGTTCTCTCCCCCATGGACAAAGAAGCTTGGACTCGTGATACGGCGTCACATGAAAAAATTATGGGGATGCGAAGTGGAGTGTCCACGATCAATGGCAACGCAGAGCCTGCTGTGAAGCCTATTGCAAGCATTTCTCTTTGTTTCCTGCTGTGTGCTGTCCTGAGTTTCGACACCTATTACACCTATCACGAGAAATCGCCTCTTTCCTAATATATAGACCGTCACTATTATTGCTCCAAGGATTGGAAGCTACAGCTGCATCGATTCCTGATCCGGCGAGCTCCAATCGTTACACCAACGGATACACGCATTGAACATGCCACCCACATACGCGCCCACCTTTGGCCCCGACGATGCTTCCGACGACGACAGCGAGTACGGCGTCGATTCTAGAAGTGAGCTTGGAAGCGACATGGCAGAAGACGACAATGACGACCCGACTCTCTCCATGGTGGCCTCCAGGACCCTCTCGGACAAAGGCGACATGACGGCCAGCATGATGCTGGAGCGCGAGGAAGAGCCCGAGGGCATGCTGCCCAGAGACAAGCAGCGTCGCACCACACACTACAACTCGTCGCTCGAGAAGGCTATGAGCCACTCCGAGGCAAAGCAGTTCTACCAACGTCAACGCGCCGAGAAGCTCGAGAGCCCCGTCCTCGGAAAGCAACGCACTCTCAGCTCTCACGTCGGGGGCGATGCTAATGGCTTCTCTCCGCTTAACCCGCTGAGGTCTAGCAAGAGCAATGTCAGCTTGCAGGCTCCCGACGCCTCGTACAAGTCTGCTCTGTCTATTGGCATTGCCAATGCTGCAAAGCCTCCTACAAGCGCTGAAGTCCAGACTCCCGGCCTCGGCCACTTCGACACGGCCCGCCAGTCCTTCTCTCAACCACAAGACGCCCCGTCGCCCTTCGTCCAAGCCGATCGTGAAGCTCGCGCTCACCAGAACCACCCCAACCTACCTCACGAGCAAAAGCCCTTCTTGGAACAACAAGGTTTACATGGTGCAGGAGCTGGTGTTGGTCTAGGAAGCGGTTCTGGAGGCTTTGCTGTTGACGACTCCAAAGTCACAGCCGAGCTGACAACCATCTACAGCAATATCCAGAAGGTGCTGGACTTGCGACACAAGTACATGCGCTTGTCGCTACAAGGTGCTACAGATAACCCCAAGGATGAGCCTGGCTGGACCATCTACCCTCCCCACCCAGACCCTTCATGGCAAGAGTACGAGCAGAGCATGTCCGAAAGTCAAGACCTCAAGACGCCTCGCAGAAGACCTCGTAAGATGGGCCAGAACATTGGTGAAGATTTCGAGCTTGAAGACTTGATGCCTCTCCCCGGTCCTGGCGAGATGGCTTTCCACCTCGACTCCAACGGTGTCTACCAAGTCTACGAGAACAGCAAAGCCGCTGAACTCGACACTCCCATCGTACATATTCCTACCATTCGCGAGTTCTACATGGATCTCGATTCTATCTTGTCGGTATCCTCAGACGGCCCCAGCAAGAGTTTTGCTTTCCGCCGCCTGCAATATCTTGAAGGCAAGTTCAACCTGTACATTCTGCTCAATGAGTACCAGGAAATCGCAGACACAAAAGCTGTGCCCCACAGAGACTTTTACAACGTCCGAAAGGTCGATACCCACGTACATCACTCAGCCTGTATGAACCAAAAGCACTTGTTGCGTTTCATCAAGAGCAAGATGAAGAAGAGCCCTAACGAGGTTGTCCTTTACCGTGACGGCAAGCATTTGACTCTGAGAGAGGTTTTTGAAAGTATTAACCTGACTGCATACGACCTCTCTATCGACACACTTGATATGCACGCTCACACCGACTCGTTCCATCGTTTCGACAAATTCAACCTCAAGTACAACCCTGTCGGAGAGTCGCGTCTGCGTACAATCTTCCTCAAAACAGACAACTACATTCATGGTAGATACTTGGCTGAAATCACAAAAGAGGTCATTGCCGATCTCGAGGCAAGCAAATACCAGATGGTAGAGTGGCGTATCTCCATCTACGGTCGCGACCTTGAAGAATGGGACAAGCTGGCAGCATGGGTTGTGGACAACAAGCTATACTCGCCTAATGTGCGATGGTTGATTCAAATCCCTCGTCTGTATGATGTCTACAAGAACTCCAACCTCATGGAGAACTTTGAGCAAGTCATTCAGAACGTCTTCCAGCCACTTTTCGAAGTGACGCAGGATCCTACATCGCATCCCAAGTTGCACATCTTCTTGCAGCGTGTCATTGGTTTTGACTCTGTCGACGATGAGAGCAAGACGGAGCGTAGAATCTACCGCAAGTTTCCCCTGCCAAACGAGTGGAGCACTGCACAAAATCCGCCCTACTCGTACTGGATCTACTACCTGTTTGCCAACATCTCTTCGCTCAACGTCTGGCGCAAGCAGCGTGGTTTCAACACATTCCTGCTGAGACCTCACTGTGGTGAAGCTGGTGATACTGATCATCTTGCTGCTGCTGTCTTGTGTTGTCACAGTATCTCGCATGGTCTGTTGCTGCGCAAGGTGCCTTTGCTGCAGTACATCTTCTACCTCGAGCAGATTGGTGTCGCCATGTCTCCCCTGTCCAACAACGCTTTGTTCCTCGCTTACGAGCGTAACCCTTTCCTAATCTACTTCCGCCGTGGTCTGAACGTCTCCCTGTCCACCGACGATCCTCTCCAATTCGCTTTCACAAAAGAACCTCTCATCGAAGAGTACGCAGTCGCCGCCCAGATCTACAAGCTCAGCGCGGTCGATATGTGCGAACTCGCCAAACACTCGGTCATCCAAAGTGGATTCGAACATTCGGTCAAGCAACGCTGGCTCGGTCAGAACTACAACTACCCCGGAGTGGCGGGCAACGACATGGCAAAGGTCAACGTGCCAAACATCCGCGAGGCGTTCCGCCACGAGACTTGGTTGCAAGAACTTGCCATGTATGCTAATCTTCCCAAAACCGGCAGACATTCGCCGACGTTTACTGATTTCCCTCTCTAGGATTGACCGCTATACCGCAGCTAGCGACCCCTCGCGCAAGTTGTCTATGTCAAATCTGAAGCCGAATCACCCATTCAATGCGAATCTCACCGCCCCAGGCTCGCCTACTGCCTCTATGCAGACGAATCCTTCAGCTACCAACCCTCTCAATCACTCCGAATATTTCCAGACAAAGAACCAGGGTGGAAACTTCCAATTGCCTGCGCCCGCTGCGCACCATCATTATATCCCCAACGCTCAAGCTGCACGTATCTCGCAGTCGCCTAGCATGGTTAGTCTCCCTGGTCATGGCGGCAAGCATAACCGCACTTCCAGCATGGTCGGCCATGGTCACGGCTCCCCCGCCGGTGGTCCCGCACCAACTTCCATACCACCAGACATGGCACCCATGCCCATGTCCTCGCTCGATGCTTCCGAACCTCGCTTGTTCCCCGGGATCGTAAGTAAAAGTCGAAAGGGTAGCATGGTGACCAGTAGATCTGGTATCGATGTTGGAAGCGAAGATAATGTGCCAGACCATATGACGCAGAGTCTGCCTGCTCTTGCGCTCGGTAGACCTCGACCTAGCGATGAGGAAGCGGCGATTGTGGAGGATGAGGATGAGGTTGGGGAGACTGCTTGAATTCGATGAAGAGCAGGGGTTGCATTCATGTGTTGTTATGCCTTTTATTTTGTTCGGCCGTGTCGGGCTGAAAGATGACCTTGACGAACGAGTGTTCTTGGATTGTTACGGTTGCATGGAATGACGCTTCCCACCCACAAAGTACAAGGTGGTTTGGTCAACGAGATATGAACGCATGCAGTCTAGATGTAGTAAAGTTAAATTAAACCACCTAAATACAATATCACTACGATACCATGACACAAGATCAACTCTGCTCTCTCGCTCCAACCGTGATCAACATATCCACTTCTCAGTTCTTCCACCTCCTTTCCCCGCCTTACACGCTAGCAGGGAAGCTATACTCGGCAATAACAATCTTGTCAACCTTGAAAGTCTTGTTATCCTGAGTGACCAAGTTACCCGTAGCGCCAGTCTTTCCCAACGTAGAAGCAAACTGCGCGTCTGCAGCAGCAAGCACGACAGTAGTGTTGACGTACGAATGCTCATACACCACACCCTTGAATTCATTCTGGGCTTCCTCTGCGGTGCCAAAGCCGATAGCCTTGCCGGATTTCGTGCTGAGTGTGGAGACGACTTTTCCTTCCACAGACACGGTTTGAGTGGTGTTGCCAGAGGTTTCGTCGTATTTGTCTGTGGGAGTGGGAAAGGAGGTTAGTGGGTGCACTTTTGATATAGAGGTAGGGATTGAAGCTCGCGGAAAACGTACAGTGAATCTTGACGCCTTGGTTCGACTTCACAGGGAATGTGTCGCCTTGGAGTTGCACGTCATCTTGCAGAGCGCTGGCGAAAGCACACCATTCACCACTGACGTGAGGTTTGCCTCCACATTGTTCGCCTTGGGCATCGCTGGAGCCCAACACGATGGCTTGGATGAGTTGGTTCTGGTCGGTGCCCATGCCGGGCCAGAGGGCGAGGCGGGGGGTATCGCCGCTTTGGGTCTTGCCTGGGAAGAGAGTGGTTTCTGCTTCGATGATGTAGGAGTTTGTTGCGCCGAGGGAGAAGGCATTGCCGAAGCGGATGTTTTCTGATCCGGAGTCTTGGGCAATGGCGCTGGTTGCGGCAGCCGCGAGGGCGCCGAGGAGGAAGTTGCGGTTGACCATTTTCGAAAAATCAGGTGTTGCTTGCGAAGAGAATGTAATTGGAAACACGACCAGCGTGAAATTTGGAATGAAAAAGAGAGTGGGATTGAAGGGGAAGTGGTTGGAACAATCGAGGCCAAGAGGTGAAGAGCGAAGAGACGCAGTATTATAGTCGTCTTCCAAGACTATAGAGTCAACGAGCCCTATATGCTGATGAAACACCAGGTGGTTGTTGTTAGCAAAGACGTGTATAGGGCATCGTGTAACCTGAAACACGTCGGGTATGGAGAAACGAAGAAGCCCTCGTCGCATGCAGATCATCTGGTCTGTTCCACCAGTCATGAAGAACGTCGCCAGAAGGTGTCATCCTAGGGCACACAATACCATCGTTGTCCAACTCGTCTTCTTGTAAGCGATCTATAACACCGGCATGATGCCTATAACTGTACCGCTGTCGAAGCCGCATAGTGATCGCAGCAATCCTTGACAGCCATCATGACAAGGATATTGCCTCCAAAGGCGGTTCCGACGTTTGTTGTCTCCTATTGAAGGAAGTCCATAGCACGCTCGAGAGAATACGAGTGTTGGTCGAGGATAGAGTGGAGGGAGAGTTGGCAAGGTGTATTATCGCCTCGTCTCGAGGATAGAGTCCCAACGAAGCGAGAACTGCGCTGACCTGATTGCACGTTGTCTCGGATTCTGCACCGAGATTTTCCTACAATTTCGTGCTCACCTTGGAGGAAAGAAACCAAGATGTGTCTTGTTTGGTGAGGCTTTAGAGACCGTGCCAAAAGCCGAGAATCATCCAGCCTCGGCTTATGGAATTTCTCCCTTACACACTTCTTGCCCCCGTTTCTTCTCCAGACAAGCACCGTTCGCATAATCGGCATGTCTGAACCTTCTCTTGGTTCTAATTTTGAAACGATGTAGGGCCCATCGAGCAGAATGAAGCCTCACCGGGTTCTGGTGGAATAAGACGGCCGCCGTCAGTCAGATCCCGTCGGCAACTGAAGGCGCGTGTCCACACGAGCACATGGCGGGGTCTTTGCCGCTACCCTGTGCCGTCTCCATCTTTCGTGTATGAAGCGGAGCTCCTCTTGTGGCCAGCAGTTTGCTCGGTAACCGACGGGGTATCTGTTTCGGGATTGGTGTCATTGTGATAAGACGTGTATCGTTCTTAAGTCTGACAGCTTCGACCAATATCAAAAGAAGAAACCATTTCAACTTCGATTGATCCTGACCAAATAATACAACATGCACACCACAAACGAATATCCTCCCGTCGAAGTCGACAATGAGATCAAGGGACGACTGGCCCTGATTACTGGAGCTTCTGGAGGTATCGGAGCCGCTTGTGCACGACAACTCGCTGCTCAAGGTGTACATCTGGCACTGACATATTCATCGAATCTGAAGTCATGCCAGAGACTTGTTGATGAGCTGAAGAGTCAACCTGGAAATGCGGACCTCAAGATCACCATCCACAAGGCAGATCTTTCCAGTATTGAGGAGACAACAGCACTGTGTCCGGATGTTGTCAAGCAACATGAGCGAGCAATCGACATCCTTGTCTCTAATGCTGGATATGGAGTCAGGATTCAGAATGTTTGGGAGATCCCTCTAGAGGAATTCGAGCACACTATCAATGTCAACCTCCGTGCAACCTTCCTGCTCGTCAAGGGCGTTGTCGAGGGCATGAGAGATCAGAGATGGGGAAGAATGATCTTCATTTCGAGCATTGCAGCCTATGGTGCTGGTATCAACGGATGTCGTGAGTGATCCTTTTCTGTGGTGACTGTTGTCAGCAACTGATTAACTGGTTTAGATTATGCTGCTTCCAAGGGCGGATTGCAGTCGATGATGAAGAACCTTTCATCTCGCCTGGCTCCTTACAACATCTCGGTCAACGATGTGAGCCCAGCCATGGTTGGCAGTACCGGCCTGTTGCCATCTGCGGACAGCGTCCCCGGAGTAGTTGACAACATTCCATTGCAGCGTTTGTGTGCACCAGAAGAGGTCGCAAACGTTGTCTTGATGTACGCCAAGACTGGATTTGCTACTGTAAGTAAAGTGTGCTTCGGTCTTTGTTCTTGTCGTTGCTCACACAAATCAGGGTCAATCTCTTGTCGTCGGTGGCGGGTTGCGTTAATACATGGGCGGTTTACGGTGCATTATCAAGGCGTTGGGGTCTTTCCAATTGAACTATCTCACAATACTCTATTTTGACCAAGTGAATGTTTTCAGAATTAACACCATCATGAATCAACCGTGTCTGCTGACCCGCCAAGAGCACGAGCAATCAGGGCGTCTCTGGCCCTCTGGGTGTGTCCGACAGATTAAAACAAACGCATGGCATGAAATCGAATCGAAAACGTGCTCTCGGCTTTGTCTTTCGAAAGGACCATCAAAAGACAGAATAGTTTCCACATGAAAATAAGGCCCAGAGAGCGCAGGAAGAGATACACACTCTCAGCGGACAGTTACCCGAGCTTTGACAATATCTTGTCTCTTGACAGCTATTTCGGCACACCATATAAGACCGAGGAGTTCGGTTCGGGTGCGGTTTCTGTTCCCTTGTGTCAACATTACTCACAGTCGCTGTGACCAACATCTCATATGGAGACATATGGCATCTGCCATGACTTCGGGAACTTGACAAACCGACAGGAACATCACAATTAATCAATATGAACTACGGTCAACACGAACGCTTGAAGGGATTCGCCATGGACCGGTTCAATGGTTCTGCATGGTCCAGACTGAGCTTTGTCTGGCCTCGTACGATACCACTGAACCATCATTCGATAGTCAGTCTGGAGTTGATGATTTGCATTTCTGCTGAAAGGTCTCGATGCAGATAAGAATACATCAATACCCGCTCACTCCCCCTCGTGCTTGCCGCTGTCAATACCCATGCCTTCCAGCAAAGCCCCTTTGACCGAAGGCGCAATCTTTGCGACCCAAAACTTTGTTTCGTTCAGCAAAAACAATTCCCCACCGCGGCCGAAGCAGAAGTTTGCCACGCCGCCGGGTACCAAGATCTTGCCAATCAGAGTGCCTCCTGCATTCCAGACATTGAGACCATCTCCACAACCTGAATAAACGTTTCCATTCGTATCGCACTTGATGCCGTCTGGAATCCCAGTATCCGCCATGGCGAAAAGTCGGCGATTGGCAAGAAAGTCAGCCCCTGAACGCTGTATGACATCAAACGCGTAACTTGCGGTCCGTCAGCTTCCGTTTTACTTTGCAGAGATGAACGACATCTTACATGGAGGATGCACGAGTATCATCTATGGTTCCGTCACCATGGATCCATTCCGTGTCAGTAACATAGAGTGTCTGCTCATCTGGCGAGAAACACAGTCCATTCGGTCGACCGAATCCATCGGCGACTGCTCTGATATTCCCGGTCTCTGTTTCGAATCTGTACAGTTGATTTGGCAGCTGCGGCTTTGGGCAAAAGCCTTGCTCTGAGCCGTATATCGGGTCGGTGAACCAGACAGATCCATCTGATTTGACCACGACATCGTTGACCGAGTTGAACCTTCGCCCATGATAGCTATTCACGAGAGTCTGGACCTTGTATGGAGGCTCAGCTTCCATGAGTACAAGGCCTCCTTTCGTGGATTGGTCACCTTGGGCGCAAAACAAAATGCCGTCCTGGTAATTGATACCGCCGTTGGCCATTGTGATGTCAGCTGGAACCTGCTCCTTCGTCCAGAGGCCGCTGTTTCGGTTTAGTTTGTGGATCAGGATTGATCCTTCGTCCTCTTGTTCGGTCTTGAACCTGTTGCTAGTAACAAACAGCGAGTCTTGTTCTGGGAAGTATACACCAGCTTCATGAGCGAATGGGATATCATCTTCTAAAACACATTTCAGGCCTGCAGACTGGCCAATAATCTCATTGAAGGAGTTGTCGTAGCTGAGAAATCCAGCACCGTGAGCAGATGCAATATCATGCTGTCCTTCTAGAGCTTTCACGGTTGAAGACAACTCCTGTTCGCAATCAGCATGGGTCAAAGACTTCGGGTTTCTCTGTCTCATACCTTCCACTGGGTGATACCTGCCATTACTCTTGATACCAACTGGTCCTTCCAGACTCTTTGGTGATTTTATTTAAGGTATTGAAGAGATCCAATCTCGGCTTTCACGAAGACATCGGCTTCTTCAAGTCGTGTACCGATGATCGAGGTGGTCGGCTTCTGCCACGCGATCGATTTGAACGACACTGGTCGTGGAGACAAAGCTTCTCCTAGCACGCAAGATATCTAAGGTCTGCTGACAGTTGATTGTCAGATACGGGCACGAATAGACGACGGAACAAGACGGTTTCTGCCGGCCTAGAGATGAGGTCGTCACATATACGAAGCCATGCCGGCGTCGGTAATTCAAGGCTAGAAGTAAAGGAAGTGAAAGTGGGAAGAGTGTCACCAGGTGTCGTGTAGCCATTAAAGTTTAATGTTCTAGACTCGCTCGGGCTCTGGCGGAATTTAACGGTCTCAAAGCAAGCTCAACGGTGCAAGTTGCGATGCAAAACCTTGCTCGCCATGACCCCAGCTCTCTTTCCCCACGACCCCATACCACGCGTTCATATCTGGGAGGCCCCGCATACGCTCGAGCGGATTACAGAAGAGCCGCAGTAAACAGGGCGTGGTCGGGCTTTGATCTGATCTATATAACCTGACGCTTCGCCATTGAGAGCTACCCCAAGCTTCAGATCGACACTTCGACAACTCAACCGTACTTCATCATGGCTATTCAACTCGAGGGCAACGCCCTTCTCTATACAGTCACCACCCTAACATGTCTTGGTTTCCTCCTTATCGGCTTCGACAATGGCTTGATGGGTGGCTTCGTCAACAGTGCCGCGTTCACTGAAACCTTTGGCATCGATACCACGACAAACAAGGGCACGAACTTGATCGCTCTTATTGTGGCAATCTATGAGATTGGATGTTTTATCGGAGCTGTCATTACCAGTTTCATTGGAGAGAACCTTGGTAGACGCAAGTCCATTTTGATTGGTGTTCTGATCATGATTGTTGGTAAGAAACATGATATTCTAATATCACTTGAACCTGCGAATTAACACGATCAGGTGCCATCTTACAAGCTACCGCCTACCATATCCCTCATATGGTTGTTGGACGCATTGTTAGTGGAATAGGAATGGGGTTCATCAACTCAACAGTGCCGGTCTTGCAAGCAGAGTTCTCGCCCAAGGCTTCTCGAGGCAGATATGTCTGCGCACAGCTCTCGACTCTCAACTTCGGTAAGACTCAGTATAGTCTTTTCATGCCCGAACTCTTGTCCTAACAACCGACAGGTATCATGATGGTGTACTGGATTGATTACGCGTTTTCAACATTGGAGAACGGACGCAGCACCAGCTTCATCTGGCGTGTTCCTACAATTCTCCAATGCATCTTCTTGGTCCCTATGATCTTCATCGTCTTCATCATCCCCGAGACCCCTCGCTGGCTTGCTGCCAGAGATCGCAACGAAGAAGCTCTCGAGATCTTGACCCGCCTCAACAAAGGCAAGATGAGCCATGAGGAGATCCAGAGCATCCACAGTGACATTGTCCGCACTGTGGCCATTGAGAGATCTATCGGCGCCGGTACCTGGGGCGATCTTCTCAAGAACGACAGCATCCAGAGCAGACGCAGATTCCTCATTGCTTGCGGTATCCAGGCTTTCCAACAACTTGGTGGTATCAACGCATTGATCTGTAAGTTGTTCCATCCCTAGCTCATACCTGCTGTCGCTAACCACATATGACAGACTACTCCGGTACCATCTTCCAGAAGAGTCTGGGCTTCGATGCTCACCTTGCTGGTCTCATGTCTGGATTCTTGAACACATGGTTCTTCTTGGCTTCATTCATCCCTTGGTTCTTGATCGATAGAGTCGGACGCCGCCCTCTTTTGCTATCAATGGTAAGCTTGATGGCTGGTGTAATGGCAGTCCAAGCAGCTTTGGTCTATCAAACTCAACACGAAACATCTATTGCTCGTAAGTGGTCACTTATTTCCTAATCATAGTGCACATCTAACATCGTTACTCCAGATTCTGCTGGTATCGGCGCCGCTGCCATGCTGTTCATCTTCCAAGGTGCCTTCACCGTCGGTTTCCAAGCCACCGTCTGGGTCTACCCATCCGAGATCCTTCCCCTTCGTCTCCGCCAGAGAGGTTCTTCAATCTCCACCGGTACCAACTGGATCATGAACTTCTTGATCGTCTACATTACTCCCCCTGCCATCAGAAACATCAAGTGGAGAACCTACATCATCTTCGCTGTGCTCAACGCCACTTGGGTACCCATCATGGTAAGATCTTGTCACTCAAACCCAAGGCCATACATCTTGCTAACACATATATCTAGTACCTCTTCTTCCCAGAAACCAAGGGACTCGCTCTCGAAGATGTTGACAGACTGTTCACCAAGGAGGGTTTTGAAGAGGGCTTCGATGCCGCTATGGATGAGAAGAATGTTTCATACCTCACCGACAGGATTGAGAAGGTCTAAAGATCATTGCTCTGCCTTTGACGTGTTGATTAGTAAGAGTAACCTTTGGGAGGAAATGTATGAGCTACGATTCTATTTACATTTTTTGTTTTTTCACACAAACATCATGCCTTTCTTGTTCAGCCATGTGATCTTTGATGTGTGATTCTTCTTGTCTCGGATGATGGTGCAGTCTTTTCGGAAGGTACTCAAGCGAAACGCTGACGACACCCCTGAGAAGGCGCGACACCATCACACTCCTCTCCTAACCGACCACCCCTACCTCGGCACTTTCCCAAAGTCAACAAAGGTACCTTTCTCACCACACCTCACCTCTAATCTCGCCTACATGACCACCCACCGACCCGTCACGCACTCTATTATTCCCACCAATCTCAACACACATCGACCGCCTCCCCTTGTTGTATCAAAGCAATCTATCGGCTTCTTGCAACGGAAACCAGGCAACCATTGTTTTTCCACCGAATCTAGATTTTTCTTCCCACAGCGCCTCGAAACCCGGATCTGTGGGTCATATACCGAACAAGAGTCTCATGACAGGCGGGGGGAAGCATCCGCAAACCTACGGTTCGGAAGAATTGAAAGCAGCGACCTGAAATCATGAGCCCCCTGCAAAAGCAGATTCCAAGAAGGCGCGAATGCATGCACGCATAGACACTCTTAGCGTGCTTTTCTTGATTCTCTTGGAGAGGAGAGCAGATGTACTTTCGGTGTTACTGTAGCGTGCGAATTCTGCTGCGGGAAGGTGCAGGGCAATGCGGATGCTCACGCGGGAAATGATGAGGCACTGATCTACTGGTCGGGGAAGGTGGGGAATGCGTTTGTGGTGTCACACGTATCCTGGCTCTCGGGACTCTTTTGGGCCCATTGTTCGGCATTGTTTACGTACGTGGGCGCACGTTGCATTGATGTCGGTAGAGGGGTAAGGCTGGAGTCTGTCTGGAGGTTCAGATTGTAGGGAAGGTCTTATCTTGAGTGTCTATATGAAATTGTGAGACAGCGGCCAGCGGTGGCCGTGTAGAAGGAAAAAGAAGAAGAAAAGGAAAATAGGAAGGCCGTCTGGAGGGGCGCAGGTATGATGAGATAAGATGAGTGACAGAAAGAAAGAAAAAAAAGGATATGAGAAGTGAAGCAATCATGTCAAGAAACGAATCGTCAAGGGGTATCATCGCAAAACCGTCCCATGCAAGAGAAAAGAAAGTTCCAAAAGCGAAGGCTTCCCAACTCTCGTCCTAGAGTCTAGTACAAAGAAAATGTCCCATCGTGCTATCCCTGATGCTATCCTGAATGCCATTGTTGTTGTTGGTGGTGGTGTTGGTACTGGTGCTGGTGTTGCTGACCTTGCTGCGACTGCTGATGATAAGGCTGAGGCTGGGGTTGGTATTGATGTTGGCCCCAAGCCGGATTCACTCCATGCATCGCAAACTGTGGCTGATGAAAGGGCTGAAGATGCGCCATCCGCATTTCACTACCTCGTCGAATCTCCTGAAAGTCTCCGAGGAAAGGCACAGGGGCGTGTATGGTAGTCATGATCTGCTCCTCCTGCTGAGCGGATGGTTCGCCATCGCCCGGCACAAAGACTTGACGCAGCCAACCCTCTTCGATTAGACGATTGCTGCTCAGAGCCCATCGCTGGTTCTTGCCTCGCAAAAGCTCCATCATGTCTTTTCCGAACATGGCAGTGTGCTTCCTCCTGAAATGCTCTGCACCACCATAGCTCGTGCCATACTGATGACCAGTCTTGCATCTCTCGCAGTTGCGCATCAAATGATCAGGACTGAGGTCAAAGCACTTCCATACTTTCTTGTGCTTGGTGTGTTTCTGTGCGTAATGACGAGCAAGTTCGTGCTCGCCGCGAAACCCGCGGGAATAGTCTTTACTATCACGGCAGGCCTCGCAAAATAGACGTGCTCGAGTGCTGTTCACTCTAGCCGGTCTTCTCGATGAGCCTGCCTCAGCCTCTCTGGACTGCCGTGTCCTTCTCGGTCTACCCGAGAGTGAGAGATTGTGAGGCTGTAAAGGACATGGCTGCTGTTCGTGCTCATGTTCCGAGTGAGGTGAATCGTGCATAGCCACATGAGGAGTCGCATCAGAAACCGCAGGAGACGAGATGGGGTCGTTAACTTCGAGGTCGCCGAGCATATATTCGAATTGCTGGAGACTCTCTTCCTGGTTATCATTGACGCAATGAGGTAGCTGAAGAGATAGGAAGCCGCTTCCGATGCTATTGAGTAGCCCACTAGTGGATACAGGAGGCTGGAAAGGCGAGAATGGCATTGAGGGCGGTTCGTGATCCCAGACCTCAGAGAAGTCTCCCGAGTCTGATCGGTGGAGACTGGGTGTAGCACTATCATCAAAACCGCTTGCCTCAGAGTTTACATCACTCGGAGACAGCGTTTCTTGCTCAAACCATGCTCCTTGACGAGGGTGGTACTGTAGCGGCCATTGTGCTTCGGTGGGAAGAGGTGGTGCCGTGGTCATAGGTACATGGGACCAAGATCGCGGAGCAGTATATACATGTTGGTCGTTTGCCGAGGCGCTGTTGTCCATAGCGTTGGTATATACCACGTCACCAGTATAGGTGTTGTAGTAGCCAGGGTTTATATGGCCTTGGCTCATGCTGACCTTTGATCAATCGAAGACCGGATAAGGATCGAGGGAGAAAGGTTGAGGTGATAGACATCCAAAAGATATTGGACGGGCCGTGAAGAAGAGGCGACAAGTACTCAATATATATACAGCGAGAGGGTCCGTCGTAGGTGCCCCCTCACGGAACCCTTCAGGAAACTACGTCCCGGGGGATGTCGACATGCCAGCACATGTTTTAGCCGAAGTTTGGCGTCGGGGAGTAACCGGCAGGCGCTACCTCCAAGATGATGTAGAGACAGAAAGACTGGCGGCTGATCTTGGCAGGAACGGTGATATCGGGTTGCTGCGTAAAAGTCGCGAGAAGCGGCAACGATTGAATTTCCAACGTCGTACGGCATAAAGGAGGAGGATTCAGAAGGTATCGTGGCCAATTCCTGTTCCCCGGCCGAATGATGACTCGAGAGCGAAACATGCAGCGATCATCCGAGTGGCTGTTGATCTGTGTGTTGATTTGTTAGATTATGCGCCCAGCTGATCGCATGCGCAGAAAATGGGCCCCGTCTGTCGGCGTTTGAGACTGCGTATTTCCCTGCTTGCTCACGCGGAGGTTTAATAGTGATATTGTCCCGGGCCCGGGACCATGGAAGCTATCGCAGTCCATGCGTCTGAGTGGACTACCGATCGGATGTCGTAAGAAGCTCCGGTCGCAGTTTATGCAAGCGTGATTATCAGCGTGCGATGGTTAGCCGACAATATTTCTGCCTTCACTGTCGTTCAACAGATGTCACTGATGGAGAACGCAGAGACTCTAACTAGAATAACAAGGGTAGCATGCGTTATGGGGGGAAGGGATACTCAATTAATCTGTGTATAAGATAAACGCCACCTTCTGCAGCCCTACCCGATAGCTGCAATGCTTGATTACAACTCTGTGTTGAATTCTTGACCTTTGGCCAAGATCTCTTTCTCCCATTCAAGACTTCTGATGCGAGCTTGGTCGACTTCTCTTTCAGCTTCGAGGCTCGCGATTGTGGCTTGAAGCTCGACAACCTTCGCGTCGCGAGCTTTCAAAGCAAGTCGAGTAATTTCTCTCCCTTTGATCACTCCCTGAGTGCGTAATTCGTGACGTGTCAAGACATCTCGAAGCTTTGAAGATAATTCACCTGGTAGTGTGACTTCTGCGGTGTCAAAAGCGGCTAAAACATCAGCAGTAAGTGTGGATCGGGGAGACGACGCATCTGCTGATGAATCACGAAAGCGTAAGGGACTTGGAGTGACCTGCGGTGTCAAGGCACCTTGTTGTACAGCAGCTAATCTCGAGTGTGATGGTGTAGTCAGTCCAGGCAGAGCAGTGTCTTTGGAGGGTGTCCTTCTCGCTGAGATTGCAGAAGGCAAGTTGGCAGAGTTGTCAAGCCATGGCAGCTTCCTATGCACGCTAGTTGCTGGCGTGGCGAGAGCGTCGAACTTGACTGCCTTGCGCGGCGTTTCTGGTACATTGAGAATTTCTGCCTCCTCTTGGCCTGATAGCGACCAGGGAAAAGAATCATGGTCATCAGCATCATCAAAACCGGTGTCGGAAAGTGGTCGTTTCAAAGCACTGATGGGATGACTCAAGGTTGAAGTGCTTGATTGCGTTGTCTGAGGCGATTGATGTACAGGGGACAAGGGCTTATTCAGCGTCGTTCTAGGTTCCGTTCTGGAGTTACTCAGGACAGCAGCTGCTTCTCGTGGTTTTGCATCATCATCCCAGAGAAAGAAACCGCATCTACGTCCCTCTCCGTTTTGGCAGGTGTAGAACCATCTGCCTTTACACGAAGTCAGTCATGACCATTTCATCGGCAGGAAAGAGCGTGAATAAGCAACCTTTGTTTGCGCTCTCTTTCTTCACCTGGAAGTGTTCGGCAGGAAGGCGAGGCTCGCAATCGCAGTCGCAATGCCAAATTCCATGTGCAAACAGGCCAGTCAGCTTCTGCCGACCAGGGCGGCGCGTGAATGTGCTACCGCGTCCACGAACGCCTCCGCTATTGCTGCTGCTGTTGTTGGTCGCTGATAAAGTCGTCGCTGTGTCGACTTTGGGCACTCGTTTGAACATTGTGGCCATCTGAGATGTTTAGATAGAGCTCTTGCAGCTCGATCGATATCAAATCTTCAAGCATGCACACGATTCGTGTTACATGATGTTGAAGTGAAAGTGTGATGATGAACGCTGTTTCTTTGCGAATGGTTGATCTCCACGGAAACGGCAGCCGGGACGACGTCACTCACGCGTTCTTTCATCGTTACTTCCTCCCTTCAATGTCCTTTCTTTTCGACCAGCAGCTCCCGTCGTTTCTTACACTTGAACAAGTTCCGCACTTGAGCTCTATAACGGGTTGTTGCTTCAACGAGTACGACGGTGGGATCTGTTTCTACAAGCGCTTGGCTGCATGCTCAGCAACATATCCGAGCTGTACACCCCTTTCGTACCATGGATCCCTGATGTTTTTCCTTCGGTTCATAGCATCACAGAGCATACATTCACATGCCGCTTAACAGTATTGACGCGATCTAATCTCGCACAATCGTCCCAAGTGCGCGCTACAACCCATGACAGGACAACCCTTTTCTCACCGGTCGCGATGTGCGCTGCACAGACGCTGTATAGGGTACACGTGAGCACATAGAGAAGAGGAACCCAATCATCACAACACCCGAACGCACGACCCGTATGAGATGCAGCAAGCGAGATGTTGTATCCCACGGCCAGCGGCTTTGATGATATACAACACATACTCACTATACAGGCATACAGATCTATTCGGCTCTGGGTCAATCAGGTTCTATGCATTGCGGGAGCGTACCTTGGGGTGTTCCGGTCGTCTAGCGTGGGCGCCTGATATCTCCAATCTAGGACGGAGAAGGTGTCCCGACGTGATTGGTATTCTTCAGGAAGATCGATACCTGGGGTCAAGGACCGAGAACAGCAGGATCTTGCACTATGGACATGATTTAGAACGCTTCTCGAAGGCAATTCGAGCTGCCGGCTGTACCGGGAGCAGTCCCGTCAAGCCTTTTCCGCGCGAGCCACCTTGAAGGACGTGTACCATGACGCACTAACGACAGATCTGCACGTGGCATTCTCGATCGTTCATCTCACCGCTGCTTCCCAGCTATTCGGCGTGAAGCAAGTGGTGTAAAGCGGTGACAGTCGCGGCGGGTATGCGGCGTTTCGCGGATGGAACGGGGAGTTGGGAGACGTGCATGCGAGTTGTGAGTTTGCGTGTTGGCTTCATGGGGTCAGAGTGGCTGTCTCGGTGCATGTTACGAGTTCATGCGATGTTGACCTCTGCAGTTATCTTATCTTTGCCGAGACATGAGAGGCTTGTCAAGTGATTGATAAGCCTGAATCGAGGGATATCATGATTGGCGAAATGGACATATGATCATGCGATATGTTGCGGCATGACTGCTTGCAGTATGCGATGATACTTTATAAAGCGACCAATTTAGGAAGCTCAAGTTCGAGCAAGACAAATCGTTGGCTCAAGGTGAGCGAATAAAAAACTCGGATACGCGCCGGAAGTTGCTTTGGCTTGCACGACCAAGGATCTCATGTTGCTCGAGCAACCCTGTCTACCCAGCGGAAGTCTCTCGTTTTGCCGCCAAAGCGAGGGACCAATTGGTAGCTTGGACCTTCTCACAGCCTCCATTTCTTCCTATGAGCATAAAGCATTATGCGTTCTTTAATGGTATCGTAAAGCGTCCCCGAGTGCTAAACTCTGTCACGCGTGAAGTCGTGGAAATCTACAGTGGTTCCCAAAGGAGAGAACTCTGGGGAGTCGCTCTCTGTGGACGGAGCGGTCTACTCAAAACTATCGTGTCTTCGGACAGGCTATTCAACGTGTATCGCTGCAGCTCTCTCGGAACTATGCTCAGTATTGTGTTGACGATAATGACTTTTGATAGCTGCTTGAGTGTACCACGTCACGAGACTGTCGTCTTCGAAAAAAGCGACTCGGATGGTCCAAGCTCGAGCGCCCGAAGTGTTTCTCTCACTGCGCCTGGACCGAGAGAATACCCACCCAGTCTTTGATTTATCGACATTTCCTTCAATATTCCGTAATCATGTGAGTCGTTGACACAAATCGATGGTGATTGCGCAAATCTGAAAGTTGCAGGTTTCTTCTTCGCCGCGCCGCTGTCCGCAGCTTCACCTCTTCGCCCCTCAAGGCCCGCACAATTGTCACCAAGACTCCCACAGGACTCCGTCAATCACAGAAATGGCAGGTGCCTGCTTTCCAAAGGCGATTCGCCAGCGACGAGGCATCTCCCGTACAGGAGAAGACCACTGGCGAGACTATTCCTACTGAACCCACCGCAAACGAGCAGGCCATGAAGGAGGAGGCCGTCACATCTGAGGCGCAAGCAGAGCAGGAGCCCAACGTGGTAGAGAAGTCGATTCCCGAGGCATCAGACGCCAAGCCTTCGGTGGTCGAGCAGGTCAAGGAGAAGGTCCAGGATGTCGCTTCCAATGTCACCAACGCAGCAGAGTCGCTTCTTGGTGAGAGCGCTCGCAACGCAGCCGTCGGAACACACAAGGACCCCAAGCCCAGCAGAATTCTCTATGTCGGCAACCTGTTCTTCGAAGTCAAGGCACAGGATCTTGAGCGCGAGTTCTCCAGCTTCGGAAAGGTCGTCAATGCTCGTGTGGCTGAGGATGCCCGCGGTCTGAGCAGAGGGTATGTCATGATATATCAACCAGAGCGCTAGTGGGCAAGACTAACACGTGTCGCAGATTTGGTTTCGTCGAGTACGCGACTCTCCAGGACGCAGAGAAGGCACAGAAGCAGCTCAACCAGAAGGCTCTGGCTGGCCGCAACATGGCCGTTCAGTTCCATCTCCGCCGTGAGCCCCGCAACGTTATGGCCAGTTCTGTCAGAGTCAACAACCCTAGCAAGACTCTGTTCATTGGCAACATGTCTTTCCAGATGTCCGACAAGGACCTGAACGACCTGTTCCGCAACGTTACCAATGTTCTGGACGTCAGAGTGGCCGTCGACCGTCGCTCAGGACAGCCCAGAGGTTTCTGCCACGCCGACTTCATCGACATTCCCAGTGCTCAGAAGGCCAAGGAGATGCTTGAGAACAAGGAGATCTATGGCAGACAGTTGCGTGTTGATTACAGCCGCGGCGCCCTTGGCCCCATGGGTGGTAAGCGCGTTGACTAGATGTGGTTTCCCAAAAGCATTGTACTATAGCTGTGGCGTTTGATGGGGACTGCTGGACATAACTTGTATTATTCTATCACTCGTAACTTGACTGTTTTCTCCCTTCACATGACGATTCAACCAAGACGGCGAAGCTTGTCGACCTCGGTATCTGGAAGACCCTCGCCAAGGCCGACTTCCCCACAGTGTTTCGCCGCCCTCGGGCCTTGATTGCCGAGCGATATCGTGCATGGTCTATGGACCTTGAATTGTTCTGTCATTGCTGAACAATCAACTTGTTCCTTCTTCGTCACTACCTCTCTTCTCCTTTAATTCTTACTCGCTTGACAAGTCTCACTCGGTTCCAGAGCCTTCACGAACTTCAAGCTCACCTCCAATCAGACCCATTAATAGACAACACGCCATGTCGTTCCTCGGCGGAGCAGAATGCTCGACGGCAGGCAACCCTCTGAGCCAGTTCACAAAGCATGTTCAAGATGACAAGTCGCTACAGAGGGACCGCTTAGTAGGCAGAGGTCCCGGTGGTATGGAAAGCATGCGAAGCCAGATGGGAGCCCCACAAGATGCTGTAAGCACTGAAGTCTGCTTCATACTCACAGTTGACAGCAATGCTGACTAGAGGAGAAGATGATGGACGAGTTCATGCAACAGCCCGCACACCTAGGTCCGAGTTTCCAAGACTCCCCGTTCGCCATGGAGCAGATGCGCCGTGAGCTCGACCAAGCTGCATCCCCCGCACCTGCCCACTGGGCCGCCGAGTTCGAGCCGCAAATGTCCGACCAGGCTGGCCCTGCATTCGCCCACCAGAACAATGGTGGTTTCAACCCCCAAGACTTTGCTCGTTTCCAGCAAAATTCCGCCGCGAGGACGGCGAGTCCGCTCAACAATGTCCAGCAAACTCCCATGGCTAGATACCAGTCGCCTATGCAGTATGGCGGCATGTACGGCAACGGTATGGGTATGAGGATGGGCATGGGAGGTATGGGAATGGGTGGCATGGGCATGAGTGGCATGCAGACACCGCAAGATCAGCAACAACAATCCAAGGGCAAAGAGCGCATGGTCGAGCTAGATGACAAGGACTGGGAAGCTCAGTTTGCCGAGTTGGACACTACACAAGAGCAACAGAACGACCAACTTGATGCAGAAGCAAATGCGGCCATGGAGGCAGAGCTGAACGCCATGGACAGGTCAGTTGATCAAGAACACTCCGAAACGCTGTTTGGCGATTTCGAGTCGGTATGGCAGGGCATCCAAGCTGAGACGACTCAAAACAGAGACTTTGTCACCCACGAGACCTTCGGCGACGCGAACGACCGCTTCGATCAGTGGGATGGCTTCGACGGCCTCAACACTCACCGCGACCCCTCGCTGGGCGACTACATGTTCGAGGACGACAACCCCTTTACCGAACTCGCCAACCCCTACGATGAAGGCATGAAGATCATGCGCGAAGGCGGCAACCTCTCACTCGCCGCTCTGGCCTTCGAAGCCGCCGTGCAGAAGGACGCAGACCACATGGGTGCTTGGACAGCCCTGGGCCAAGCTCAAGCACAGAATGAAAAGGAATCACCAGCCATTCGCGCTTTAGAGCATGCTCTCAAACTCGACCCCAACAATCTAGAAGCTCTGATGGGCCTGGCCGTGTCATACACAAACGAAGGCTACGACAGTACCGCCTACAGGACCCTCGAACGCTGGGTGGCCACAAAATATCCTTCCCTCATCAATGGTCCTCTCTCCTCCCAGGATGACGAGATCGGCTTTACCGATCGTCATGCTTTGCACGAGAAGGTGACAGACCTGTTCATACAAGCCGCACAACTATCGCCGGACGGGGAGCAGATGGATCCTGACGTTCAAGTCGGTCTTGGTGTCCTCTTCTATGGCGCAGAAGAATACGACAAGGCAGTCGACTGCTTTGGTGCCGCTCTGGCCTCGACAGAAGAAGGCAGCACAAACCGACAAGAAGAGCTGCATCTCTTGTGGAACCGTCTCGGTGCCACGCTCGCAAATTCCGGCAGATCTGAAGAGGCCATCGATGCATATTCTCGTGCTTTGGAGATGCGACCCAACTTCGTCAGAGCGCGCTACAACCTAGGAGTTTCATGTATAAACATCGGTTGCTACGAAGAAGCCGCTCAACACCTCCTAGGCGCATTGGCAATGCACCGCATCACGGAAAAAGAAGGTCTTGAAAAGGCAAGGGAGGTTGTCGGTGACACTAACATGACAGATGCCAAGCTGGAAGCCATGATTACTCAAAACCAGAGCACGAATCTCTACGACACTTTGAGAAGAGTGTTTGCACAGATGGAGCGTAGAGACTTGCAAGAGCTCGTCGGCCCTGGCATGAATCTCGAGGAAATGAGGCAGCATTTCGAGTTCTAGAAGAGTGGTAGAGAGTCCTGGTGCTCGCTAGGAGCTCGTAGTGCAAAGATATTTTCTCATTGGTCGCACTGGTATGGGTTGAGGGCCATGGACGTTCCCCATGCCCGAGAGTCAAGACTCTGATGGGCTTGGGCTTGTCCTTCTTGAACGAAAGACGACTGTGTAGATACTCTTCACTTCTCATAGACTACCTACCCTCACTTTACGACGGTCATGAACAAACAATCTTTCTGAGCCTCGTACCGATTACGAAGGTAGCTGTGAGGCACAGACCATCATTACAAGAATAGGCGAACGAAGGCGAGGGTCGAGCAGGGTTACCCCTCGGCTCGAGCTAGCATAAATTAGGCAGATGGCTGTCGATGGTGGCAGAAGAACCCCATACGGGGCGGGCGCCCAGCGTCACTGGTCACTGCCTAGAGCGCTGGATTGCGAAAGAGGACATGTTCCTCCCGCCCTCAACCTGCTTGTGTCTGCCCAACTCTTTTTTCTCTCTTGTTCAGCTCGCCATTCGATCAGTTGTGTCCACTGTCCACTGTCCACTGTCCACGGAGGTGCTCGTCTTCAACCGAAGCTTATCGGGCGTCTGGACCCTAGTTTGGCCATTTCTTCCCTCTTTCCCCAGAAAGCGCATAACAGTGTCAAGACTCAAGCGCAAGACATTTCGACCTCCGCAGAAGGAGCCCTGCAGATACCCCGCTGCCCGTTTCACTCTCGCATCTGCATCCTCGCACCACTTGATGGACGCAGCAGCCATCCAACTCGTCTGAACCCGCTCCTGCTTCTGCCGACGTCGCCATGAGCAGCAGCGTCCAGCGTTTCTTGGGCAGACGGGACCGCCGATCAAAAGTATTTCTACCCTTTTCTCACTTCCACCTGCCCTCTCCACCCTGGCGTAAAGATGCCGATCCTGGAGCCAGTCCTCTGCCCGACCAAAGACGAAGTCGATCAATCGACTCATCCTTGGATCTCGCCGACCATGTCTCCAATCGACCTTCCAAAAAGCGACCAACTTCCGTCCAATTCACCCCATCCCCCACCATTGCAACCCCCGCTGACCGCGATTGTTCCCTCGCTCTACAGACCCCTCCTGACACCGGCGCATTCGGTGGCTTGTTCGTACCAGAAGAAAGGAAGAAGCTAGAAAAGGAGGACGAGAAGAGGGTGAGCAATCCGTCCTTGTTGGCCAAGTCATCTTGCTGAGGCTAGATGCGCACACAGATCAAGACAATCATCGCTCGACTCCAGACGTACGGAATCACGACCTTCACCGAAGCGAATGTCAACTATGCTCTGCAGGCCACAAACTCCGAGGGCAATGGTGAGGACGCCATGCGACTGCTGCTCCTCTTCGAGGACACATACGAAGGCATCCTCAAGACATATAACCCCTCAACCAAGCTGCTCGGTGCTGAAAACCGCAACGGCGTGACTTGCTACCTCGATGCACTCCTCTTCGCCATGTTCGCGCGTCTCGACAGCTTCGAAGCCATGCTGTATAATAGCTTTGAGGATCTTCCGCGCAAGAAGCTGGCCGGTCTCCTACGCTTGTGGGTCAACATGTTACGCTCCGGCAGACTGATCACTCGAGACATTGTACGTATCATCTTCGGACACAATCCTTCCTCAGTTGCTGACCTCTTGTTTAGACCAAACACCTGCAAGACTCGCTCGCGGAATGCGGTTGGGAATCGGCAGCCGAATTGTGCCAGCAAGACACATCCGAAGCCTTCACCTTCATCACTGGCAAGCTCGAGCTCCCACTGCTCACTCTGAAGATGGACTTGTTCCATACAGGCAAAGAAGATCCTGCTGACGATCACAAATTTGTCAATGAACGCCTGCTCGAAGTCGCCGTAGTCACCGAACCGCCCGAGGGAAGCAGTGTCGTCACGCTGGAAGATTGTCTGGAAAACTATTTCAACAACCGTATCGAGGTTAAACGTCATCTTGACAGACGCAATACACTCCAGTCCGTCAGGTCCAACGAGAGACTTCAACGTTCGAACTCTTGCGAAAAGGGTGGAGCTTTGCATGTCGAGACGGTTGAATACTTTGACCAAGCCGCCACACCCAGGCCGGATCCCAGCACTCCGGTCAAATCGCCATCGTCTGCGCCCGGCACCCCAATCAAGTCGCCTCTCGATAAGATCAGGCCCGGCATGAATCGCAAGCGTGCCGATAGTATTTTCAGCCAGCGAAGAGTGGTGGAAGCCAAGCCAGACGAGAAGAAAGAGCTAGATGATGCCACAAATACTCCCGGCCGACCGCGTAAGAACTCGATCCGGACGGAGGTGTTGATGCCCGCCTGGCAGTTCTTCAAACTGCTTCCATGGTATACCGAGAACATTATCCCTACTAGCGATGCCCAGGTCGCCGCTCATTTCTCCAAGAAGCGACCAGTGCTTGGAATTGCCCTCAAGAGATACCAGTACACCAACACTGGCATCGCAAGTCGTCTCGACACCTTCATCGACATTCCTCTTGAGATTGCGGTACCGAACTTTGTGTCCGACGATGAGATGGAAGATCACAGCCCGCTTGTTGGCAACTTCAAGCTTGTTCTCCAGTCAGTTGTCTGCCATCGAGGCGTATCCGTCAATTCTGGTCACTACGTTTCCCTGGTCCGGGGTCGCGCTGCCAATGCTCAAAGCATCGATGGACGTTCGGATCGCCCGGATACTGCTACCAGTGTCGAAGAAGAAGATCCTTGGATGCTGTTTGACGATCTTGCCAGAGAACGTGTCACCTACGTTGACATCAATCAAAAGCTGAAGGAAGAATGTCCTTACCTTCTCTTCTACCAAGTTCAACCCATCGACGAGGAACTCATCCCTGACGCGCCTCCAACCTATGACGAGGCCATGTCACGACACCCATCAGATTCTTTCGAGTATTCGCCTGAAAAGCTCAAGAAGATCGGCAGTGACGAGAACGACATGGTCCTAGTCGAATCTTCTTCCCCGACTTCGCCTAATGGGCTATCGGGCACCGAGACCGCAGACTGGACAGCATCTAACAGAACCAGTCTGGACATACGCGGGAGGGCCAGTCTAGATGCTCGTCGTGAAAGTGTCGCAGACGATGGCAGCGCTGCTGGCAGTCAAGCCACTATGTCCGTACCATCAACACCGATAGACGAGTCACGAGGTAGCTTCCTTGGCATACCGTCGAGGAGAGGTAGCAAGGTTAGCACCAAGAAGACCAAGTCACGTCCTGGGTCTACAGACGGCGGCTCGCGCTTCAGTCTGAATATGAGTATGAGCAAACTCACAAGTCGTGTGAGCCGGACCGATCTTACAAATCTTGCTGCGGCAGCTGAACAGGACGAGGACCAGGTTCACAGCAAAGATGTGGAAGGTCAGCCGACGGTGAGCGGCAGTGAAGCATCCGTCGAGAGTCTCAAGAATCTTGACGCAAAGATGGCCGAGAAAGCCGAGAAAGAGAGGACCGGCAGGAGCAAAGTCAGGAAAGAGCGAAGTGACAAGGGCCACGAAGGACATTTCCATCGAAAGCGAAAAACGGAGAAACCGGACAGAGAGTGTACCATCATGTGAGGTGATGGTATTCTCCGCGGTAAATTCGGATCGCTCGTTTCATTCATCTAGTTGCATAGCGTGGGTTTTGTTTGGAAGATCGGCCTTCGTTGGCGAGGAGCATTGAATTTTTATGCATGGCGTTTAGGAGGGAGGAACAGCTCTTTTCCGGAGGAGGCTGCACTGGAGGACAAATCATTGTGGATACCCGGTCTCTATACAATCTCTCTGTACCAAGTCACAGAAGTCTGTTGGCTTCTGCGAACATGTTCATGCGAGGTCTATTGACTAGACCTGATTTGTGCTGACCCCTCCTTCCGCAAAGAGCTGTAGCACCGCCCCACTTGATGCTACGAGGGGCTCCTCGCCCCACAAACATCGTTCTGGAGCTTTAACGAAGCATCACCATCAATGTCGCAAGGCCATCGCACACGTACCATGGAGCCCCACGACCTCATGCCGCCATGATGTGAGAGACCCCGCAGGGTGACAGTGACTAACCATGACCGACACAAGTGCCGCCTGCTGAGAGCTGGAATAGTTATATGCTCCCGGAGCCCAGCCCTTCGCTCTTTCACATCTACATACAACTTTTGACGTGCTATTCATACTACACTCTACTACTATCGCCACAATGCCTGCCCCTATGAAAGAACGCAAACCCGCCACAGATCCTACCAAGATCTTCCATTACACAGACTTGCAGCGCAAGAAGCCTACCCGCGAGAATGACCCCTACACATATATGCACGGCTGGAACAACAGACACCAGTCAGAGGTGATCCCAGGCACCCTCCCAGTGGCCCAGAACAACCCACAAGAAGTCCGATTTGGCCTTTACACCGAAGGCATTACATACAGTGCATTCGCCGCACCAAGAGCACACAACTACAGCACATACATGTACCGTGTCCGGCCCGCAGCGGCTCACAGTGAGTAGTTCCGGTATGTTCTTCGAGATGGTTCTAACTCTCCCCAGATGGATACAAGAAGATCGAATCAAAGGCTCACATCCAGAACTGCTTCCTCTCGCTGAACCCTGAAGTCGAGACTCTGCCCGAACAAGCAGAATGGGGACCTTTCCCTCTGCCCGAAGACTCGGACAAGATTGACTTTGTGGATGGTTTACATACTTTGGGTGGTTCTGGTGATCCTAACTTGCGTGAGGGCATGGCCTTGTATGTCTACGCCATCAACGCATCTATGGAGAAACGAGCATTTTGCAACACAGATGGTGACTTCCTCATCTGCGCTCAGCAAGGGAACCTGGACGTCCAGACCGAATTCGGTATGATCTTTTTGCAGCCAGGAGAGATTTGCGTCATTCAGAGAGGTGTGAGATTCAGAATTGCTCTTGGACCTGGAGTTAAGAAGGCTAGAGGATACATCACGGAGGTTTGGGGCAGCATGTGGGAGTTGCCTGACCTGGGTCCTTTGGGTGGCCATAGTCTTGCTAACCCCAGAGACTTCTTATATCCCGTTGCACACATTGATGAGGATTTGAGCGGAGACTGGGCTGTTGTGAACAAGAACAATGGAAAGTACAACTGCCTCGAGCAGGATCACAGTCCGTTCGACTTGGTCGCCTGGCACGGAAACGTCGTTCCGTACAAGGTAAGAGCTTCATGTCTCTCTGCGCACATACTAGATTCGTTTCTCACATTAATTGCTCCAGTACGATCTCACCAAGTTCGCCTCCCAAAACGCAACCAGTATTGATCATACCGATCCTTCCGTCAACACCGTCCTCACAGCCAAATCCCGCGATCCCAACACTCCTCTCGCCGACTTCCTCTGGTTCGGCCCAAGATGGGACGTCGCATCAAACACCTTCCGCCTCCCCTACTTCCACCGCAACTCGGCCTCCGAATTCCTCGCCTGCCTCTACGGCGAAGGCTTAGGTAGAAGCGACGACTTCCAACCCGGCGGCGGCAGTTTCGAGGGCGGCCACACCCCCCATGGTGGCTTCTCGGAAGCCTACGTAGATGAGATGCGCATCCAAGAGTCTGAGCCCCGGAAGATTTTGGAAAATCAAATGACTATCATGGTGGAGAGTTCGAGGACTTTCTTGTGGACTGAGTATGCGAGGGTGGGGTGTGGCACTATCAACACTCGTGGTACGGACCCTAAGGTTTGGGATACGCTGCCTGATCGTTTCTCGAATAACCCTGAGGCCAAGGCGTTGTTAAAGAGGGTCAAGGAGGACAAGAAATTGATGGAAGAGAGGAGTAAGGTATACTTCGATGATGGTGCACTTAAGGAGTTGCTTAACAGCAAAACCAACGGATGTTGATTGTACCGATAACAATGGCGCTATTGGTCTGATATAAAGAAAGCTGTATTGAAGTCCGGTACAAATTACTCAATTCATTGCTCCAAATGTTCTTCCGCACAGCCAACCAAGTGTTTCAACAAACAAATCGTGCTTTAGATGATTTCTCCCGAGACGGCGTTCGATATTTGAACAATCGAAGTGATCTCCTCGTGAGATGTTCGTCCCCAGCCACATTCGGTGCCAACACCAAAGCCATCAAGAACTTCAGAAGCAGCTTTGATCCTGCGCTGGGTACCCTCCAAGTCATCGGTATGGACAAGACCAAGATAAATGTCCGTCTCTTCTCTGACTGCCTGCAAGTCTTTCAAAGGAGCAAAGTATGCTGCATCATCTCTATCTTTGGGCACAGGCAGATGGATATAATCAACACGTCTGCCGACATTGCTCAAAAGCTCCTTGGCCATATCGGCCATAAAGCCCGTGTCCTTGGGCTGAGTGAAATGCTGATGTCCAATATCACCATAGCAGAAATGGAAGCCCATGTCAACGGCGGAGTCGACAGCGGCAGTCAGTCTGAGCCAGCGGTCCAGGATCCCTTGCTTGACATCTGAGAACCAAGATTGCACCCAGACGCCTTCCAGTAGGGCAAACTCGATGGGGACGTCCCACTGGATAGCCAATTCTTCTTTGGGCACGGTCTTGATTATGTTATCCAAAGCTCTAAGGATGGCGCGCTCGTAGACAGGCTCAATAGCAGTCTTGTAGTCGCCAACAATAAACGGCGATACAAATGTCAACGGCGAAGGCAAGCAGACCTGGAATTTGACATGCTTGGGAATCACACCTTCCTTCTTCAGCTTTTTGAAAACAGGCCAAGATTCAATGGCAGCAGTATCGTAATCAGTGTCCATGCCCTCGAGTTTGTCCGAAGCTTCCTTGATCTTTTCCTCTGGCACAGGAGTATCTTCGAATTTGCCGTTCTGACCGAATTGACTGACGACCTCGGGGAAAGCGCCGAATTTGTACAATTGCCATCCTATGAAGTAGTTGCGTTGGCCGGTTTCTCCATCGGGAATGTATTTGAGACGACTGCCGAGGGCTGGTGCCATTCTGCGTAAGACATCCTCAGTGTCTGTTCCAGGCACACTGCCGACGAGCAGAACGCCCTTGATAGGAGCCTTTTCTGTGGACATGTTGTTCGATTGTCGTCTTTTGATATGAAAAGAGTTTCGAGAAAGAGAGAGGGTGGGTTGAGGAGGGGTCCCGGCGAAATACTATCTACCTACCGAATGCAAGGTGCTGGGTGTTAACCGAGCTGCATACCGCCAGTGTGGTTCAAGTTGTGATGGTAAATTGAACTTGCAGGTCTTGGCGGCGCTTCGAGGAAGAAGCAGCCGAGCACGATAGCACCTGCTATATCAGACTCACCCTTACAGTACTCGATATCGCACCTCTACAAGTGTCCTCGCAGCGTGACAAAAGGCTGTATGCTGCCTATAGAGCTCGCATCCTTGTCGACGAGTCAAGTTATGACAATCTCTCCATTCGATTCGATCAGCGTTACGTTGTCAGTGGACGAAGCTTCACCGACACGAGGTCCTGATACGCGACGCGTTCAGTCTACTCTACGGGCTAATCAGGCCGTAAGCATTGCCCATCCCCCGAAGGTCGTTCGTAGACGATTTGGAAAGTCGGGAAGCGGATCAAGAGTAATTGTGTTTTTACGAAAGAGGATAGAGGAGCAAAGAGGACAGGGTCACTTGAAGGCCCCACATTCGGCAGTTCCTCCCTCAGACGTCACCACCACAACTTCTCCACATCCTCGTACGGCAGCGAAGTTCGAGGACTTTAGCCTTGTGACTACCTTCATCCGTTTTCTAGATCTGTATGCTTCTGTTGCCGAGAAATCGTAGACCTCAGTCACTTATACGTTTTCACCAGATACTAAGATCATTTTGTCTGTCGTACACGCCATCTACATCAACCATCATGAGCACAACTCAACAATTCCCCTGGCCACATGGCAAGCGCGCCTGTATCAGCTTAACAATGGACAATATGGGCGAAGCCGCCGACCTCAACCGTGGACTTTGGCCCAAAGATAAGCCGATAGGCTCGCACTACTCCGTAATCGAAAAGCTTCCTAAGATGCTTGACTTGCTGGACAAATATCACATCCCCGCCACTTACTTCGTTGAAGGCTGGAATTGTCCCATCTACCCGGATACCATCCAACATGTTCAAACCCGAGGCCACGAGATTGGATTCCACGCTTATCAGCACGAGGTCTGGAAGAATCTGGATGCTGAGACGGAGGTTGGGAATTTGGATAAGAGTGTTGAGAATGCGAAAGTGATTGGTGTGCAGTATAAGGGATTCAGGCCACCGGGTGGTCTGGTCACAGATAGGACGTTGAATCTGATGAAGGAAAAAGGGATGACTTATCTTTCTCCAGCCGCAGAACGTCCGGCTTTGGTCGATGGCATTGCAATGGTGCCGTTCCAGTGGGAGAGCATCGATGCCTACTTCTATATGGCCTCAACAGCTGCACTGAGAAAGGGTAAAGGTGACACAGAAGACGTACTTTCACCCCAAGTTCTCAAAGAACGATTGATCAAAAGGATTGACGAGGTTGTCAGAGAGGGAGGATATCTGGCTCTATTGTTCCACCCTTTCCTACAGACCGAGGACGAGAAGCTACAAGTTATGGAGGAGGTAGTGGAACACATAGTAAGCAAGCAAGAAGAGGCATGGATAGCTCAATGCAAGGACGTAGCGGACTGGATCCGCAAGAACCCAGAGGCGTTCGGTAACGATCCGGGATGGGACAAGGCAGAATGGAAGAAGAATTAGGCATGCATGTTCATATGCCGTTTGATGGAGGAGACTATTTACATTATTGATTCGTGACTACAGATTATGCGATTTCAAATAGATTCCTCCAACACGTCAGACATGATGTGTAAAATTCGTGACAGCGTCCTCGGCTTCCATGTACCAATGCCATCCATTAAGTGCGCGAAATCCAGTATTGTTCGTCTTGCAGTTTGGAACCCGCTAGTAGCCACAACCCCATTGATTGATGCAGGACCACCTGCTTCAATGAAAGTGCGAGTGATGTTTGAAGCATGGGAGGACTCGAACATCATGCCTGGACTGTTCCCAGGCGAAGTTTCTGCCATGCCCGCATTGCCGACTATCGTCCAGTCAACGTCATCCATCAACTCATATGGCGGGCGGGTATTATCGGTTTCCGGGCTTTGTACAGTGAAGAGATAGAGACCAAGAACAAGAGCAGAGCAGAATAGTGCAGACATGGAGTTGAGCGTAACACTCTCCGACACCTTGCGATTGCTAAGGAGCTTGAAAGTATGCGCGGCGTGTATGCAAGCCCTGCGAGCTGAGGAAGTGCGGGCCCAATCCTCCACATCGGCAAGAGCCTTGCCTGCTGGACCCGCGCCTGCACGACCTGCTGCAAGCTCGAAGATCTGCATGTTCGAGTTGAGTGTCAAACACAAGTTGTGCCACAGGACTAGGGAATTGAGATCGGCAGTCTTCACTGAGCCGGTGATAACAGGCGCAAGTGATAGTGTGGTCTGTACCAGGGATCGGGCTCTGAGATCGTCTTGATATGTCTCCCATGGTATCAAGTGATCGTGTCTGTCCCAGTCGTCCGTAGGTAAGAAGTGTCGATGCTGAGCATCACATACACAGAGTTTGATGGCCGAGAGTAGAGTGTACTGTCCTGGGGCATCTAATGGAGGATCGAGCAGTATGACCGAATCCAAGGCTCCTTCGAGGTTGAATGTGCGAGGTTTAATCATTGGCATGGATATTCTTTTGCCCATCTGTTGCAGCTGGGTCCATCGCGCCGTAGACTCTGCACGGAAAAGGACGTCGTCGCAAGGGAGACATAATTGAAGTGTCTCTGGCCGTATCGCGGGACTGACTGAAGAATTTGCAGAAAACCACCAATCAGTGGTAAGTAATGCAACGACAAGTCTGTGGGTCTCATGATTAGTATCGAAATTCCAAGAGAGAACGTTGCAACTCACCTTTTGGCACTCTCAATACGAGCCCACGTTAGCCATCGAGAGTTTTCATCGTTAACCTCAGCAATGGTGTCTTCCACGTCTAGCTCTTCCACAGAGAACAACCCTTGCCTCTGTGCTGTCTAGGATACTGTCAGCCACGTGTCGCAGATACGAGTTCATATTACCTACCGCTATCAGCGCCGCATAAAGAGTCTGAGACTGCGCTAATCGGTCTTTGTCCTACGAGGATGTTTAGCATACAGACCATGCCCTGAGACCGATGAACTCACTCCTGACAGAGCAGCTAGACACAATGTCAAGAAACCAGCAGCGAATATGGCCAAACGTGCATGTGGAGCTGAGGGAGTAATTGCATTCAGTGCCAAATCATTGTGCACTTTTCGTAGTAAGATCTGTAAAATGTCAGTGAAGGGCACGTAAGAGAACAGTACCATGAGAACCGCTTACCGTAAAAGCGTTGGAGATGAAGTTTCCACCGTTACTCGATTCAAGAGCACTGAGTCCTAGCATACACATGGCATACAGCAGGGGAAGAGGAGTGTTAGAAGCATCAAACGTCGGAACGTGGATGAAAGGAGCCATTGGATGAAATCGGCGGAAGTAGTGGTCCAAACATATCTCGAGCACTTCTGCAGGAGGAAAGTTTCCGGGCCGTTGCGCAGAGGCACCGGCAGAATGAGGCAAATGGGCGCCAAATTCTGCTTCTAGGCGGGAGCGTAACAGGGCATTAACACCCCATCGGCTATCTGACCTTTCTAAAGTTTGTGAGAGTCCGATCGAAAATAAGTTGGGTCCGGGGCTGTGGACGACATCGGACCAAAGTGATTGAGCAAGGTGGTGAGTACCGTTGTTCTTCGCCAACCAACAGCTTTCGACTCGTGCAAAGCGTTCATTCGGTATGTTCCCGGTCGACGCAGTATCACTAGTCTCTGAGGTTGCGGCTCTCTGTACTGGTAGACGTGCTGGTCGCTGATTGGCTTCTGGTGTATACGGAGTGCTAGCCATATCTGGTAGGGCAAGCGAACCGTAGCCCAGATCATTGTCTGCTTGCGACAACCAAAATTGCAGCATATCTTGAGATTGTCCGGGTGAGTGCACTGGTAGTCCTCCAACCCCAAAGGGTCCGGACATTAAGCCATCCATATGAGTGTGGTCCATTGACACAAGTTGTGGATCGTAAGTATGCGATGGCAATGCAGGTGTCGTCACACTTGGAGGAAACTCCTGTACAGGTGTAAACTCAGGTCCAGTATACGCATGCGACGGCGTCATTTGGGAAAGAGGGCCATGTTGCTGCGGGCTCATGTTATACTGGGGATGGCCCAAAGATAAGTCAGGCATTGACATATGTCGTGAATGAGCCATGTGCGCATCGCCATAGGATTGATCCTGAGCAAAACTCGTCCTCTCCGGACGAGCAAAGGAGCCATTGGGGTTCATGCGTTCCTCTGAGATTGGTATCATGGATCCATTCGGCGGCGATGGCCTAACAGGCCCAAGCAAAGAGCTTGACGCGTCTCCACGTTCCTCGGGTGTTTGTTGACTATGTAGCTTACTGTGTCGAAAGAGCACATCACTGTGGGAACGTGTTAATGTGGCAATGTTGGCTGTGCTGATCATTTACCTACCTCCGCGAGAAGCGCTTCTTGCAGGTCACGCACTCGTAGGGCCGCTCCTTCGTGTCTGGTAGTAGTTAGGTCTACTTTTTCTGAATGAAATCATCTTGCGAACTTACGAGACCTTTGGTGTCGAAGGTAATGCTCGGCCTGCTCAATGTCAGCATCGACACGAATCAAGCATATGGCTGTTCAAACCTTGGTAAAATTCCGGTCGCATATTGAACATCTTCGCAACACCATACCTCGCAGCCTGGGGTTTGCACGTCACGCTCTCAGGCTTCTCGGCCCACAACGAGGGTTATCCTGGGTGGCTTGAGGAGTGATGGACCCCGCCCCCACTTCGATTTCACCTGAGATTGAGATACGGAGCAGATCTGGATTGCTATTACTCGGCACAGTACGCGTTTGGGTACACTGTTCTGAGATGAAGCAAAAGAAATTTCCGCGTAGAATCACAAGTTTGATGGACAACGCAGTAGGGGCAAGAGGTCGAGGCTTGTCAGAAGTTCGAAAGCGGAAGCAACCTCTACGAATCGGTCGGTCCGAATTGCGGAGTAGATCCGCCGAGCTATGATTGGCCAAGTTTAGTTGTAAATTATGCAAGATTATTATACAGTGTAATGTCTACCAAAATATTGAAGTGGCAGACTCAGTCAGTCTATCGCTACGTCGAAATCCTGGAGAACTGCATGTCGTGCGTAATGCTGCCAAATTTCATCTCCCACAAATCTCTCAGATAATGTGAGCGCGGAAGCCAAGGAGCTTTATTTCCGGCTCGAGGCAGACTACCCTCTGCTTTAACGATGTATGTAGAACTGAGATTGAGGACAGATTGGTCCTGCATATCAGAGTTCTTGTCCACCCTGGGCACTGCTTGTGTCATACCGTTCTTGTCCATGTGGTTGATAAGACGAGTGACAAACTGTGCGGTCGCGTCTGAGCCCAGAGTCCAGGATGCGTTCGTGTAGCCAATAACAATGGCAGCATTAGGGACGTCCTCGATCATAGCACCTTTCCAGAGATGCTTCTGCGGCACCTCGAGAGGCTCGTTATCAACAGAGAGCTTGGCTCCTCCAGCCATGATAAGCTTCAACCCAGTGGCGGTAACGATTATGTCAGGGGTCAAGACACGATCGGAGCCTTCAAGGTGAATGCTCTTCTCTGTGACTTGTTTGATTGAAGCAGTGATAACTTCGGCTTGTCCGTCTTTGATGGCTTTATAAAAGTCTCCATCGGGAGACGCGCACAGACGTTGGTCCCATGGTCCATAGTTCGGCTCGAAGTTGGGCTCCAAGGGATACCCTTCCGGTAGCTGAGATGCAGCTCCCTTTTTCAGAAGTCTTCTGGCACGATCAGGGAAAGCCTTGCAGAACTTGAAAAAGAGGAAGGGGAGGATCAAGAACTGTATGCGTCTGAGCTTGTATGTCCAGCTGACAGGGAGAAACTTGGCGGGCCAGTATGAAAGGTTGTCTCGTTGGGGCACCGCGGCAATATATGTCGGGCTCCGCTGGAGCATGATGACTTTATTGGTCTTCTTGGCTATGTTAGGAAGAAGTGTTATAGCAGTAGCGCCACTTCCAACCTGATACCAAACCTTTGTTAGCAAGTATTCAATAGACGCAAAGTACAAACGAAACTCCAGAAGGCTACTTACAATAACGACATCCTTGTTCTCATAGTCCAGATCTTCTGGCCAGAATTGAGGGTGGACAACTTTTCCTTGGAAGTCTTTGATACCGGGAATTGTAGCAGGCATGGCCTCATTGAAGTCGTAATAACCTGTGCAGAAAACAATGAAGCGGGCGCGGAGATTCTGTTCGCCCTGAGGTGTATCGACTTTGAGACTCCAGTTTTGTTGGTCTGTGGACCAATTTGCAGATTGAAGTTTGTGGCGATAACGGATGTGTTTATCGATTCCGAAGTTGTTGGCAGCATCCTTCAAGTACTCTTTGATAGATGCTCCATCTGCCATTGTGCGATACTCTTTCCATGGATAGAATTCGAAGCCGAATGTGTACATGTCCGAATCGCTACGGATTCCAGGATAGCGAAAGAGATCCCATGTGCCACCTAGAGAATCTCTGGCCTCCAAAATTGCATACGATTTGTTGGACGTTTGCTCCTGCAGACGGTATGCTACATTTATACCAGAAATTCCTGCTCCAATAATCAGGCAGTCATAGTAGTTCGGCGTGTCGCTCTTGGTGTCCATCTTGAGTGGCTCGTTCGCGGACCAAGTATGATATCAGGTACAGCTGGGACAAATATTTGTTTTCAACGTTGAAGAATTGAGTAGCCTGAAGAGGTCAAGAGACACTACTTATGTTCTAGAGGCCTCTGTACTTTCAAATACTTACAACAAGAAACATACCTCGATGTCGCGGTCATGGGGGTCTGATCGAGGGGTAGCCGTTGCATTCAGAACCTTGTTGACCGTTGACACTTGGATCGTGCCGAGGATCTCGGGGTCGGAAAGGTGACATCCGAAAGAACTTGACAACGAGTAAAGTCGCTCGCATTGATTACCCAATGTAGACTCAAGAATAGTAGGTGAAGTATCGTCCTATGTGAAGTCGGCCAACCAGGGTATCACATAATGAGGCGAGTAGCTAGACAACACACGAGCTCTACCCGAGCAACTTCGCCTGCCTTGGAGTCGTTCAAGCATTCTTAGTGACTTGAACCATGGACACATCAGTATCAAAGTCGAGAGTGGCACTTCGATGATAGAAAAAACACTGAGTACACAGCACAAATGGAAGCAGACCACAGGACGAATGCGAAACTGCGAGCAAAATAAGAGTTTTCCCCGCTCCTGCAGCTCAATCAATCTCGCCGATCCTTGCAGCGATCTATTGCTTGAACCAACTTCCTCCTTGTTCGTGGCGACTCTGCTGCAACCTACTTCACAATGGCCTCGGCAGTCAAGGCATGGACCTTCACTCATGAGGGTTATCCTCACGCCATCCACAAGTCGGCTCTTCCAGCACCATTCCGCCCGTCGGCCACGGAGCTTCATGTCCGGGTCAAAGCAGCAGCACTGAATCCTGTGGATATCCAGCTGATGAACCTCCCTATTTGGAAATATCTTCCCAAATTCTTTGCTCCTCTTGAGAAGGGGATTGCTGAGGATTTTTCTGGCATTGTAGAGTCCGCTGGCAAGGATAGCGGCTACGAAGTCGGGGATGAGGTAGGTTTGAATTTTCCACGCTGGTCCTCTGCTCTTTCGTGTACAATGCTCCACAAGGCATAGTCGTCCGGGCACCTTTGGTCAACGAGGAGTCATGGAGGTAACATATTCAATAGGTCTTTGGTATTACTTTCACACTCACTGGTGGCACACTTCAGAATGTTGCTATAGTAAACACAAAGTCCAGCATTGTAGTCAAGAAGCCGCAAGACATGAGCTGGGAACAGGCTGCCGCTTTGCCCTTGGTCTGGTTGACAGGTATTCTTCACTCGTACAAAGCAGTGACTAGTACGCTGACACACACAGCGCGCACAGCGATCTCCAACGTCGAGCTCTTCATACAGAGCAATAGCCGACTAGCTGTACTAGGTGGAAGCTCGGGTGTGGGTATGTATGTGTTGCAGCTTGCTGCTCAGCGAGGCTGGGAAGTGCTCAGTACCTGTTCTTCCCGCAACGCCGAATTCGTCAAGTCAATGGGTGCAACTCGGGTTGTCGACTACAATACCAGCGATGTGACGCAAGCCGTTGGAGAGTTCGAACCATCGGCCATTATCGACTGCGTCGGTGGCACTTCGTGCATCGGTCTCGCGAATAGGTATGTCACGATCGTAGGTGATAAGACAGGCCGTGACAGCATGGGTGGAGCAGCGACATATCTTTGGAACCCACAGATGGTCGTGAGAACTTTGCTTGGGAAGATTGGTGTAGGTAAAAGCTACGCCTGCGTCAATCTGAAATTTCAGAAAGAATGGCTGGAGGAAACGCTGAGTCTCGATCGTGAAAAGATCATTATTGACAGTACGTGGGAGTTTGATCAGGCAAAAGAGGCCTTTGCAAAATTGAATACTGGACGAGCGACGGGAAAGGTGATAGTAAGAGTGGGCTGAAATTATTTTGAATCACGACCAAATAGCACAATCTATTCAACCTTGATGTTCAAGTCCTCCGGGTCATGATCAACTGTGCCTTCGAGCTTCTTGCCTTGAAGCACGGCTTTCATCAAGGTTTCCAGACGTGAAATGGCTTCTTCGTCGATCTGGTAATGAACGACGAGACGTCCGCCTCCTAGTCTGAGGCCAACTTTTTCTCCAGCTGCAATAAAGTCCGTGACGCTGATGCCAGCAGCGTCAAGATCCAGCCAGCACATGTTTGTCTCGACGGGGTTCGAGGTCTTACCACCAAGCTTTTCCCACATAGCGGCGATCTGACGTGCTCTGTCATGGCTCGCGGTCAACTTGCCACCAAGGTACGTGTCTTCGACAGCAACGCGAGCGGCAGCAGTGACAACACCTGCCTGACGCAAGCCACCACCGATACTCTTCCTGATCCAGCGTGCTCTTTCACGGAACTGCTTTGTTCCGACAAGGATGCTACCAATGGGTGCACCTAGACCTTTGCTAAAGCAGAGTGAGATGGAATCGAAGCATGCACAGTAGTCCTTGAGAGATCCAGCACCAGAGGCAACGGCCTCCCATAACCTGGCACCATCAAGGTGCATCAGGATGCCATTCTCTTTGGCCCAGGCACTGATACGCTGGAACTCGTCGAGAGGGGTCACGATGCCATTGAGAGTGTTTTCCAGACTGAGAAGCTTTGTTGGACAGGCATGGATGTCATTGCTAATGACAGCATACTTCTTGACGTCTTCCAGTGTCAAGTACTTGTCGTTGGCGGGCACAACTGCCTGGATAAGAGCACCACACATACTAGCGACACCACCAGCCTCCCATTGGACAATGTGTGAGCGGTGGTCAGTGAGGACAGCATGAGGCGGGGCCAAGAGCTGGGTACGCAAGGCTACCTGGTTGCCCATTGTGCCCGACAGGACGAACAGGGCAGCCTCCTTGCCTGTCAGGTCTGCAATGAAGCTCTCCAAGTCGTTAGATGTGGGGTCTTCCATAAAGACATCATCTTGAAGCGTTGTTGCAGCAATGGCCTCGAGCATGCGCGTTGTCGGTCGAGTCATGACATCTGAGCGGAAGTCAAAGGCTGCTCCTCCGGGCGCCGACCAGTTGTTGACCTTGGTCTGACCATTGGTCAAGTCCTTGGCTGTTTTCTCAGCTCCTTCTTGTGTGATGGCAGCTGCCATGTTTCTTTGCTTGGTGAGGGGTAACAGACAAGCTCGCGAGCTGTTGTGGATGGCGGGGCGTGTCGTTGTTGGGCGAATTGATCGGACACCGAGTCGTATGCTAGGAATTGTCAAGGGCATCTCGCCCTGAAGGAAGTCGCTCACATCATCGTTGCTTGCTGCTGTTATGTCACTCGACTGTTGCTGATTAGGAAGGTCCCCCGGCTATTCATGCAGTCTTGGCAGTTTTGCGTCTGATTGCGACTCTTTCCAAACTTGGCCACGATTGGGACTCCTACCTTGCTTGCCAACACTGCGCAACTATCAAACTGTCCTTTTGACGGCTTCTTGCCTTAAGGTCGAGATGTTAGACCTCCTAATTACTTGACATGGCCAATTGATTGGCGTGGCTCGAACTCATTCAGGTCAACACCTCAGCCCACTTCCTCATGACCGATCATTAATCTGACCACCTGCAATGTTCAGGGCCTTGTGCCCAGCAAATTGCCAAAAGGCATCGTTCGTGTTATTTTGACAGCTCTGAACCACCATCCGGCCTAACTGATCAGTTTTCATCAGCCTTCCGGGAAGTGTACAAAGAAATCCAAAGAATGCTTCTCGCCATGTATTTCAAATTGACCCTGATCCTTGTACTACTGAATGTTACAAAACCCTGGGCCACAAAAAGTTTGAGCTCTGCAGAGAATCTGCATCTAGCCAAGTCAGGCGGGTATATGATTAAGGATATGAGCTCCCCTAACTCCGATCTAACGTACAAACGACAGCGAGCCATACAGCTATCTCACCCTCTGTGGTGGACGCTACTAGTGTTTGAGTGTTCGGGACAACCACCTTGTTATCCAGGTTTCATTGTTCCCCTTGCTACACCGCCAGGCTCCTTGCAGCGTACATACTGCGCACGAGCATTCCATTCGTTTGTGCCTTTGCGGACTACGACAGGAGCAACATCTTGCGCTTCATGACGATTTCCGTGGATTGGGGTAAGGTAGGAGCATTCGAGACATAAAAGCCTCGCCCCTGCCTATGGCTTCACACCTTCAGATCATCGGCTCCTCAATCACTCGAGAAGCATTCACGCGAACACGCTATACATCGATTCTTCTGCCAATATCCCTCACCAGCCTCAGCCTATTCTCTCCATCTAAGACTCAATCTCCTATCGTCATCATGCATATCATCGCCTCTGCTACATCCGCCATTCTTGCCTTGGCTGGCTCTGCTTCGGCCGCCTTCGCGACTGTCCAAAACAACTGTCCCGAAACCGTTTGGATCACCATCACGAACTCGACCTGGCAACCCGTCCAGTACCCGATCCCTGTCAACGGAACCTACACGCAGTGGCGTAGCGGTATTGGCAATGCCTACGGCCTGAGCAAGACATCGGCATACTTCTCTCCATCCACCCCCAAGTTCACCCTTGGCTTCTCCGACTCTGCCGACCACTTGCTGTACTGGTCCCTGATAAATGCCAGCGGAGATCCATTTGCCGGCCAACCTTGGCGCATCTCGCTGTCTGAGCCTTCGTGTTCTCCCAATCCCCTCACCGCTTATGACGGAGGCTTGGTTCACGCCTGTGGAGATACTTCCAACCTCACTGTTACTGTCTGCTAGGTGCCAGAAGTTTTGCCTGTCCTCGGAGATTGGCGCTGGTATCATGTCCCGACCGGTTTGTTGAAGACCATCTATTCTACTTTTGGATGGTTGGGCTACCTGTTTGTCTGAGGTGCGGGCGGTGGTCTTATGGGTAATAGCTGTTCTGGCTACAACGACACGATGAGATTTATCCCTGTCACTACACTCCCTTGCTCTTCCTATATTGAATCAAGAATATCATACATGCTTGCTGAATTCTCTCTGTATCAGAACCCTCCCAGAAAATGCCATAAATCGCGGTACAGGGTCGACTGGCGTGAGCTTCGAGGTGAGAGCCGCTTATGCGGCATCACATGTGGACATGGCGGCAGTGACACAATGTAACAGGATGCTCTTTTCGAGTGCAATTGACGACATTTTGTTACGCCGAACTAGACTCAGCTATGCACGGCGTAGTGGGATGCATGGTATAGAGTGGAGCTTGTGCGTTGCAAGCTCTGACAACGTTGATAGTGGTGAGGTCGTGCATCATGGAATAAAAAATCAATAAATCAGTGGTATCATGGATGTTACGATGCAATAGGCCAGATCAAAAGCACGCCTCATAGCTCGTCTTTGTACGTCTCCTCAGAACCCTCTGGCTTCTGTTCGTCGTCGGAAGGAACGTCTTTGGTGGGCTTGGACTCATCCTTCTTCGCGCCCGTCGTTTGAGCGGTTTCTTGCTTCGCGGAATCATCCTCATCGTCGCCTAACAGAACACCTCTGTATTCGCGGCCATCGGGAGTGTCAAAGACTTTGAGCTCCCAGCCTTGACCACCTGCAATCTTTTCCAGTTCCTTCTTCAGCTTTTCGACGCTCTTCGCATCACCAAGGCCGAGCCTCTTCAATTCCTCTGCAGACATGTCTTTGCCGAAGCTGTCGGCGATGGTCTCGACAAACTTTTCCTTGCCGCCTCCCACGATGGCAGATTTTTCTATCTTGCTGCCTTCAGGGACCCATTTATGTGCACCGACGGTGATACCGCCGATGTTTATAGGCCCCTTGGATTGCGAATCGACGGTTGGGTTGGGAGCGGTGGCTGCAAGGATGTCGGAAGCAGCAGCAATGCCGGCTTCGTATTCAGGCACTTGGTCTTCAGCAAGAATGGGCGAACAGGCAATCTTGTTGGCACGGTCCTTCTGAGGAGGCTGGAAGGCGACGTCGTTGCAGAGACGTGGAGTCTGGATGACCATGAGATAGGCACATGTCGCAACCTCTTTGATGAGGGATATGCGATCCGAAGTGGCAGGGTTGCAGTGGAACTGGACTTCGATGCGTCGCTCTTTAGCCGTCAAGTCGCAGAGGGTGCCACCGGATAGACGCTGTACGAGATACCTGCTCTCTCCGCGGGTCTCGAGCTTGCCAATAGCCTTGTCGTCAGGATGCTTCTCTTGGCTGGTATCATGGGGTTGGTCTTGTACGGCGCCAAGCATGAAGCCGGGCACACCGGGATCTTCGACAGGAGGATAGGCGGGGACGCCTTGGGAGGGAGGCAGTTGATGGAACTGCTTGACGCCCTGGCCGTAGCAATACCTGTAGCTCCACCATCCGCTCCAGAAGTAGATGCAATTGCCTTGCATGCCCTTGAGCAACTCCCAGCCCCTATCGTTTGCGCGAACTAGCTCTTTTTCATGATCCTGCTTCGACAGAGTCTCGTTGGGTTGCGATGCGGGAGGTTGCTCGACTATGCGCGGGATCTGGCACAGGTAGTGTTGGTTTGCTAAAACGACTTCCTCGTAGTCGTATCGCGGCTTGGAAGCTTGTGGCCCATGGTCGGTCGCCGAGGCGAGGGAAAGGTCGTCGGATTGAGCCTTGGGATCGGAGAGTCTCGCCTGAGCCTGCAGGTTTGAGATGTGGCCTTCTGGGAAGTCGACCGAGAACTAAGCCATGTTCAGTTGATTTGACGTCGACGAGTGCATCGGGCAACGTTTGCTTGTACCTGGGGGAAGGCAAGAACATCATCTTGCACACTGAAGGTATTCTGAGCAGCGGCCGCTACTCGCAGCAGAGCGGGCAAGGCCCAAAAACTCCTCATCTTGAAGTGCGTCAGCTTCCTTGTCGAGAGACACAAATCCAGATCATCACTGTGTCAAGTGCTCACTGCAGGTGCTCATCGACCATCACTTGGAATGCGGAGTCTCACTCGGCCGTGCTTGCCGACATCCGAACTACTGCCACCCGCGAGTCAACTGTCAACATCACACGTCCCTCGTTCCTTCCTAAGAATCCGCCTTGGTGCTTCTTCCGGGTTCCCTAATCTAAAGCTCCACTCTCAGGCGCTGCCTGCTAATCCTGCTAATCCTCTCGGACTACCTTTCTTTTTCCTATTCCCCTGCAGACATGGCATTACCTCACTGTACGCGTGCTGCCTCCTGCTTCATGCTTTCGCCAAGGCCGTATGCTTGCCATGACATCTGAAGGATTATGGAACATCACTTCACTGCCTCCTTCCACCGCCATTGGACTTTACCAACGGCCGCTATGGTACCAAGCATCCACGGCATTCTCATCCTGCCTAGTAGATCACACCAGGTAGGTTGAACCATGTCGACTGTCCTAAATTTGGTGTCAAGGCTGTACGCCTGTCTGACTCGATTCTGAAATGCCTTTTTTCTTTAATGTGTCCTTTCTTTTCTGCTTCAGTTCTCGCAGCGCCTTCGCAACTTCACTTCCTGCTTTCTCGTGCCTTTTCAACCATGGCCAATCATTCTGCCTTAGCGAACGATGCTACGCTATCTCCTAGGGCGTATACCGACCCAAGTGTACTCAATGACATGACCACTATGCAATTCAACGAATGGGCTTTCAGCCTCGGAGACACCCAGACGGGCTGCTACAACAAAGGCTCGCTACCATTGGCACTCGCCACCAATGATACTTGTTTGCTAGGCTTCTGGTGTAAGTCTTCTGGTCATGTGCATCACAGTTTCATGCTGATACCAGCAGGTCCGAACTCTGACGATGAACACCCACCGCAAATGTGCCCTCCAACCTGGCAATGTGCTGTCCTTCGGGCTAATCAAGCCACATGCCCCTTTGCTCAAGGAGATCTGGAACCTTTGATCTGCCCTGGAGGATCCTATTGTCCACCGGGCGGTAAAGCCCGCATTCCATGCGATGCAGGCACATTCTGCCCCCAAGGTAGCTATAAACCGATCAAATGCGACAAAGGCGCGTACTGCCCTTGGGCAAGCGCACACCAAATATCTCTTCTACCGCTATATGTGGTCATCTCCATCGACTCTTTACTGCTATGCCTACTGGTAGCAGGGCTGGCCTACTCGAAATGGCGAAAGCGTAATAAGCCGCGATATTCGAGCATCAATATTAGAGTCACGGAAGATGATACCGAGGCATTGCGAGCCCTCAACATGTCACCCCGTTGTTCCGTGTCGATAGCCGAAGTATCAACCGGAGCACCGTCCCCCAACTCATCGATCACACTGATCTCCACTACCCCCACTATATCTGCTCCCACAACTCGTGACAGACATAGATCGACGGCTTCAGATATCTCGCGTCTTTCCCCAGATTCTCAGGATTCTGCGATGAACAAGTTTTTGATCTATCTTTCTCGAGCCACGCACACCAAAGAACTGGGCTTGTCTTTCGACTTTGAAGGGTTGTCTTTCGAGACTTCCAAGAAATTGGAGATTCTACACAACATAACGGGCAGCATTCCCCGAGGAACCATGACCGGCATTATGGGTGGCTCGGGTGCGGGAAAGTCGACCCTGGTAAATGCTCTAATGCGAGGCAAGTCAAGCTCAGGCACTATCAAAATCAATGGAGTGATCAAGGATATGAAAAGGTACAAAAAGCTTGTTGGACGCGTCCCACAGGACGACATTGTCCTAGGCGAACTTACTGTTCGAGAAAACATCTTGCACTCTGCACGGATGAGACTGCCTTCATCGTGGAACGACAGGGCCATTCAGGATTATGTGGATTCGCTAATTGCATGTCTGTCTCTTACTCATGTTCGAAACTCCTTGGTTGGCGATGCAAGAAAGCCAGTCATTTCTGGAGGTCAGCGCAAGCGTGTCAATGTAGGTATAGAGCTTGCAGCCGCTCCGATGGCCATTTTTCTCGACGAGCCCACTAGTGGATTAGATGCTACCTCAGCAGCTTCTATCATGCGTCTTCTCAAGGCCATCTCCCGACTTGGGGTTACAGTGATCGCGATTATCCATCAACCTCGCGAGGACATCTTTTTGGACTTCGATCAACTTCTGCTGCTGGCAGACGGCAGCCAAGTATACGCTGGTGCAACGGAGGAAGCAGTGCCCTACTTCGAAGATCTGGGATATCAATTTCCCACGCGAAGCAACCCTGCCGACATAATTATGGACATCATCACTGGAAATGGAAAACAATACTCTTCTGATGCAGAAAAGTTCGGTGGTGACACTGACTCTCTCATTCAATTCTGGTATGAAAACGGTCAATACGGGAAAACGAACAAGCGTCTGTCAGTTGCCGTAAACGCTGCAAGATCTCACAGATTGTCGGTAAACTCTATGCAGTCTACGGCAGAACACGAACAGTCTCTACATGAAACGATGAAAACCAGAGGGGCTTCGTGGTATGCTCAAGTATACTACTGCTGCAAGCGTGCCCTACTACAACAAGTCCGCAACCGTACAAGCTTCTTTTTTGAAATATTTGTCGCTGCACTAGCCGGACTGGTCATTGGCCTCTCAGCATATTCCTCGGACGGCCATCTCTTCAGCGGAATCTATCATCCTCCCTTTACCATGATGTCTAGTGCTGTAGACTATAAGTCAGCACCGCAACTTGGCCTGCTATCTGCCATGGCAATCGGGTTAGCTTCATCTGCGCCTGGCGTCTGGGTATTCGGCGAGGAAGCACCCATCTTCCACCGTGAATCATCTTCCGGGCACAGCAAGAGTGCATACTATCTCGGCAAAGTTGCGAGCACTTTTCCTCGCATCACGATCGCCGCACTGCACTATACAGTCATGATTGGCGTTCTGGCAACCCCACTGATGAGTTTCCAAGACATGTACGCTGCAAATCTGGTTTACTTCTACGCCATCTATGGTTTGGCCAGTATAGTGTCCATGCTGGTTAAGCGTGAAGATGGGCCTTTGTTGGCCGTGTTGCTTAGCTTGATCCTCGGTGTGCTCGGCGGTGTTGCGCCTCCGCTGTCACAGGTGAAGAATTGGCACATGGAATGGTTCTGGCGATTGAGCCCAGGGGTCTGGTTCACTGAAGGCTATTGGACCAAGATGGTAAGTCCTAGAGCCTATCTGTGGGACGTTGATGTCGCGAGTCAGAGCATTGGCCTTACTCTGGGAGAATTCGGGAAGGACCTGGCTCTGATTCTTGTCATCGGCACGGTGTATCGTCTGTTGGCATATGTGCTTATGATTCTGTTCAAGAAGAGGCAGAGATGATGTGTTGATATATGAGACTCAGAAGCTATATTTACTTCCTGTATATACATGCATGACTTTCTTTACTTCCTGAGCCCGGGCTTCTACCGTATGACAAGCAATATCATGTACTTTCGATATCTCGGGTGCGCTTCCGATGAAACCTGCAAAAAGAGTGAAATTGATGTTGTCAGAAAGATTGCGGGTTCAACCTTCCCCAAAACATTAAAAGTCTCGACTCTGACTGCCAAATTGAGAAAAGGTGGGGAAATCGGCAACTCGTTCTTCTTGCCCTGAAGAAGAGATGTCTCGCGTGCATGGAACTACACAATCCTTGTCAGCAGCAAGAGGGGTTCCTTCTTGTCCGATCACCTCATGTTTTGTTCCGTCCCATTATCCTCATACATGTCCTTCGACTGCGTGGACTGTGTTGTACCGCCGTCATTGCTCGTCATTGATTATTCTTCTGCTTGACTCTGACCTTAGCGCTAGCTGAGTGGACGAAGCTTCAGGGCTGGACATCGCAAGCAGCATTTCTACACAATTTTTTGATGAGCTTTTCGAAGACCCTATCTACACTGAATACTGGAGAAATCGCTTTGAAAACATCGTATGAATATGCAATCTTCATCTCTACCATCCAGGATCAGAGAATCTGCAGCGGGATTGGCCAAAGAACTATTTTCGAACTCTGCTCATGGCGCCTCAGAAACGACAAGCGAGCTTGCAACGCTGAGGAGTGTTCATAAACTTTCTTCTGCGACTTCATCACATGGAACGTCCTCGTCATCGCGGCTACCCAAGGCTTTGAGCAATAGGCACAAAAATGCCACTGACTATTCGCGCTCTTCAAGATACTCTGCCGACTTTGACTCGTCGGAAGCAAACGATGAGTTTTCTGGATTCCTGTTGCAGGAGTGCGATATTGGAGAATCGAGCACATCGAGCTCTCGATCAGGATCTGACCTAGATTTGACTTTGACGATTGAGGGCGGCTCTGTGAGAAGGCATGCGAGCCATCTGAAAAGGAATGACAGCTTCGAGCCTGAACTGTCGAGGTCGAGGTCGAAGCAGAAGTCACCAGCACAATCGATTTACAAGGACATCGGGTCATCACAGGAAGGCTACTATCTAAAGACTTCGTCACTATGTCATTACGACCAGAATGACCATTTCGAACAATCTTTCACCAAATTTAGTCGAGACCAACAGCAAGGGCTGCCATTGGGACATTCGGATAAATCGGTTTCTGTCATGTCATCTTCTGATGCGGACGCAACACGACGAAAGGAGAGAGCGTTGAGCAGGCTGCAGTTGATTTTCTCTCAAATGCCAGCTGTGACGCAAGTCGAAAGACATACAATACTTGATCAAAGAAATGCTTTTGAGTCTTCTTACAACCAGCTCTGTGGAGGCGAAGATGCACAGGAATGGGCCGAGTTTGAGGCGTCTTTGTTTCATGCGTACAGCATGCAAGACAATGACCAGGTTCACGCTCAAACACAGCAACAAGAGACGTCTGCAGCCACAGGGAGACAAGGCAACATGCATGGGAACGGGTTGATGCAAAATCTGCAACAGCCAAAAGAAGTTGTACGGCATGTGCAGAATCAAGCAGCGGAGAGAAGTCAAGATCAATCAAAGGACAAAGCGCCCTTGCTTGAGTTCCATTGCCCCTGGATTGACTGCCACAGCGTATGTTCCTTCACTTGATGTTTCGGATGAAAGATCGCTGACAAGGCTATGCAGAGATTCCAAATGTGTGCAGACTACATCCGAGACACAGACAACCCAGACTCTCTTCCATGTGTACATAGCGGTTGCGAGCTTGAATTCGCCACGGAAGAGGTCTGGCGTAAGCACGTTTCCATTGCTCACCATAATTTGCTCCCTAGACTTCAGCAGGTCGAGGCGACCGACATGGAGGCGGCCTGGGAAAAGCTACAGGCGTGAAGAAGTGCTGTATATATCACTTGATATTTGAGGACCAAAACACTTGTTGGGCTTGGGAATAACAGTTGCATTGATGGTATCGAAGGCGTCATCGTCTATGTTGAACGTAAGAAGGTTTCAAGAGAAAAGTAGGTGACATGAATCTTGAAAGGGGGTTTTTGGTGTATCGGACTGTTGCAGAATGTGCGGATCAAGCGGCAGGACCGCCCTTCTTGCCGCCGACCGAGTAGTCGGCGAGGAAGTCAGGGTCGTTCTCAAACTCCTCCTTGAGCTGTGCGGAAACAGTGTCAGCGAGAAGACCAAGGAATTTGGCACGGCGATTGTACTTACGATATCAAGACCACCAACAAGCTCGCCACCAACCCAGACTTGAGGGAAGGTAGGCCAGTCGGCAAACTCCTTGAGTCCTTGTCTCACATCGTCGTCGGCCAAGATATTGAAGAAGCCGTAACGGACACCCTTTTCTCTAAGCAGGCTAACCGTCTGGCGCGAGAAACCACACTGCGGGGCCGAAGGAGTACCCTTCATGAACAGCATGACAGGAGCGGCCTTGACCAGCTCGCCGAGTCTGTTGTTCAGCTCCTCCTTGGTCGTCTCAGAGTTGGCCTCTGCGGCCGAGTACTCGGGAGCAGTGGCGGGATCGTTCGGCGATGGTGCGTAGGCCGCCAAGCTCTTTGCGCTACCTCCCTCGGGCTTGCTGACAAGCTGTGCTGGAGGCAAGCCTAGGCCGCCGGCGTTGCCACTACCAGCGCCAACGTGCTTCTCTACGGCGGCGCGCACGCGAGAGGCATCGCCGCCAGAGATGGTCTCGAGGACCTTGCCGGCCTTCTGGATAACAATGTAGGGGACTTGGGTGACGTCGTAGTGTTCGCTAACGTCGGACAGCTCTTCGGCATCGAGAGCCAGGAAGGAGATTGTGGGCGGCTGGGTGGCTGTGTAGGTTGAGGCGAGAGTGGACAGGACGGTGGACATCTGCTTGCACGGCTCGGCCCAGGGAGCGTGGAAGTAAATGAGCAGAGTGCTCGACTCTGGGAGGTTGTTGGTGTAGTTGGCGAAGTCGGCATCGGATGCGACCTCGGTCAGCGTGCAGGGATTTGAGGTGGCCATCGTGTGCTGTGTGTTGTGTGCTGTGTCAAGATCGTGTAGCAGGGGAAGATGTCAGTGGGTGTGTCGCTATGCGCTATCGATCCGGTCGTATGTAAAAGTATGGCTGAATCTGTCGTTCGCTTTTGTCGCGCGACCGCGCCCAATCTTTGGTGGGGCTCGCAAAATGGCGTCAGCAAGCCTCATTACCCATCTTGCTACCATCGTGACCCTGCCCTTGGCATGATTGTCAATTTGACAAGCACAGCCAGTGCTGAGTGCTCTCTACCATGCGAAATATTGTCTAGACCAGCATCTTCTCCTTTGCTCGCTACAACGTAGGCCGCCAGCGTCACGTCTCATTTCATATCTCGTCATCTTCAAAAGTAGCAGCGTAAAGAGAGATTGCTTGGGCTTGACAAGAATAGCACCAAGGAGGCGAGAAGCTCTCTACCTGATACACACAACCATTCATCTGATGCCGTCTACTTCTCCGATTCAATCCAATACAAGCGCATGGCCATCAAGACGCTTCCACGGCCCCATAACCATGCTGTTGCTGAATGCTCAGAGAACTCATGCACCGCTAACATTCGACGCAACTGAACTTCTGTGGTTGGTCGGGGCTTGGACCTATGTTACAAGTCCCAAAGTGCATCGCTACCACGAACGCCGAAGCCAGCACTCCTTCTGTAGACGGCATAACTCTGCAACACGTGGCTTGCTGATGCTTCGATCGAAGGGTGATGAATCGACCGACGAAGAGAGTGTGAGACGACATGACTAACGTGTCTGCAACTCATGCACTACGCCACCAATGCATCGCAGTAGGACAATGGTTGGGGACCAGGACAACGCCGTTCTCGCAGCTATGGCTAACAGAAGAATGCAAGGACACTATTTCTCAAGACGAGATGGAGATAGCCGTCACACGACGTTGTTGAATATGCCAGGAGCTGCAGCTCGTGGCTGACAGACACAAGGTGTTTTCACATGGGTTTGTCCAACGGGCGTACGCGTAGGCGTTCCTGGACCAGGACTAGGCGAGATGGCCCGCCTGTCGCGCATTTTTAGCGTCACGACCAGACATCAACTGGCTGTGCTCATCACTTGAACTACCACATCTGGTCAACAAGGACGCGTATCCTGTGCGTGCGCAGCAATAATCGAGCTCAGAGGAAAAACGAAGGGAGATCGAGGCAGAGTCTGTATTTGTTTTAGCCGAAATTTGTTACTCTCAATCATGAAACTGCAATGCAGCATTCGACAGGGTTCCTTGCGTCGGGAGCGGGCCACAGCGATGCTAGAGCTCCCTGGGGAATGAAATATTGGGGAGAAGATGCACCAATTGCGTCTCCGTTGGCCTTTCAACTCGAGTGACCAGCCACGCAACATGCGGCGCCGGGGGCTAGGAAACTTGTTTGGAGCTTGTTTGGGGCCGTCAAGGGGAACGTAAGTGAACCTTCTATTTCCAGTCTAGGCTCTCACATTGCGTGTTTCTCCATCGCAGCCCATAAAACCCCTCGGCCTCACCAGCTCTTGGATATTCACTCATTCCTCAAAATTCATCCTTCGCTTTTGCATTCCTCTTGCAGATTACTTTCGCTACATATCCAAGACTTTCTCAATCACAGCTCTCAACTACACGAAACTCTAATCTCAACGTCTATCAACAACAACAACTACTATCAATATGCGTACCGCCTTCTTTGTCAGCGCATTGGCCAGCACTGCATTTGCTGGTGTTGTCACCCAGATCTCCGACGGTCAGATTCAGGTAATTATCTTTCTGTCCTGATCACCTTCAAAACTGGTGTTTGTCAGCAAGAAACAACAACTGATCATCGTATCATCGTATAGGCTCCTACTACTGAGACTGCTCCCGCTGTTGTTGCATCGTCCGCTGTCGAGTCGGTCTCGAGCGTCATCGCATCCAGCGTTGTTGCCTCCGTCTCTTCAGCCGTCGAGTCCAGCGTTGAGGTCTCTCCTATCGCTACATCCTCTGCACTCTCCACTCGCATGCCCGTTCCCATCGTCAACGCTACTGTGACCTCCGGAGCTTCTCTCACCACCATCCCTGCAGCCGTTGTCCCTTCTGCTGGCCTCAGCACTGTCGTTGCCGGCGGCAACTCGACTGGAAACGCCACCATCTCCTCGCACAGCTTGAAGGCTTCCTCCACCGTCACCTCTTCCACCAAGGGTGGTGCTTCGGGAACCTCTGCTGGATCCTCTGCCAGCGCATCTGCTTCTGGTAACGCCGCCAGCAGCTTCTACCAGTCTAACGCTGGTATGTTCGGTGCTGTCGTCCTGGGTGCTATGGGCTACCTCGCACTTTAAGCGATGAACCATTCATCACATTGAGCTCCTTCCTACCTATCTGCTGTCACGTTGGTGCAGTGTATAGAAGGACTCTTCTTGTACTTGTTGCTGGGTAATTGGGGCGCGGCGCACATTCAAAGGATCAACATTTACGGTTAATGGCTTTTCTTCCATGTGGAAAGCTGGCGTGGGGCAACTCGTCTTGTCGTCTCTTTCTTCATCCATCCTTCCAGGATTCTTCTTCATTGGGCCTGCGAGCCTGCTACATTAGAGCGATGCACAAACAAAATTGAACACTTGAGCAAGAACTGATCACGCTTTCCTCCACGTTGTGCAATCGATCGTGATGGACCTATCATTCGTTCCTTCAATCTTACTCATGGTGACATTCTGAATCCCTTGAGACCTTACGTCGATCAACGATCGACCTCATCTCTGTCTGCACTGGGTCTGATGAAGGAGCCCCGCTGCTATGTTATTTCCCCGTTTCCTCTCTGTGCCCTTAGTAAGGTCTTTTAAGCTTCATTGACACTGTAGGAACCCATACTCTGGATGAAAGCGATCTTACCGGCCCACTACGTACATATGCCCCAATTTACCTCTTTTGTCACAGCAACTGAGAAAGGATCACTTCCATGATTGCTCTTTACAGAATGCAGACTGGACCGCCGCACCATCGAAACAACAGAGCTATGGTTGTGAGGGTCTCTCGATGGGCGTGGAAGTTATACCAGGACCGGGTCAACCCTCCCACCCAAATTTCAGTAGATTCATCTGAGCAATCCTTCTCGTCTGCATGATCTCCGAGAGTAGGCATCCATGTCCCTGCAAAAGCAGCTGTCGGCTTGTTGCCATCGTGTGCCACCACGCTCGATCTCGGAGAAGCGCTGACTTGACCAAAAATCGACGCACGAACTCATTGGTATCGAGCGCGTCGAATTTTGTCCTCCGGTTTCATGCCGGAACTCTCTTGCGAGAGTAGTCAGTCGATACCCACTGTCTCCAAGCTTGAGATAAAGCGCACCGTTCATCATAAGCCAACACGGACTATGGCACGTGATTCCACCGGCTCTCGATCACGTGGACGCGCCACGCTTACTCCTTCTGTCTAGCACTCGCTTGTTTCCCAGAACAGCTCTTTCCGTTCTCGATGTTCGACGCTCTTGCAAAATTCGTCTTGATTCGATTGACGAAAGCTCGTTTAGCCCTCAGTAGACTCGAAGATCTCTCGAGAGGTGGCGTGGCAGTTGCAAGCAAGAGAAGAGCCATCATCTGTACAGAAAACACAATCTCCCCGCTTGCTGATAGATGTGTGTTGATCTAGACTGTGATTGGTGCCCAGGGTCTGACAGTGGATGGAAGCATCTCCGGTTTGCCAGGAAGGCATGGAGTCATGAGTCGCTCAAACATCACCAACTCGCGGTGTAGACTCAAGATCAAGAACATGCCTGCTGTTTGGACTCTTGTGCAGAGAAGCGGTCTTCACATCCTTGAGTTAGGGCGCTCAAAGTGGCGTAGAGCGCTCAAGCAGTGCTCCTAATCAGCAGCGACTTCCCTCCGGCCAAATCAGGTGATTGCCTTCCCTGGTACGCTCTTCAGGTGTAGGCTACCACATGTGCATGCCCACGGGTCCTGGCCAGCTCTAGGTCATAAATCAATGCTTACTGCTTGAAGATGCAGTGGACCTGGAGGACATGGACGAGCGAGAGGTTGACGAAAAAAGTGATGCCGACTTGCCGGGATTCCTGGTCGCTGGTACCATGTGCTGTTTGTCACTGGCTTTTGATAAGAATGGTGGTGTCGATGGCTTATTGGCGACCGACTTCTGCCGTGCTCTGGCCTCTTCGAGCGCTACCGCGGATGGTTCCTTGACCAGCAAAGATGCCAGCAGGCCACCCATTCCCGGCTTCTTCTTCTTGCTTTGATCGGTGTCTGGTCTCTTAGTGAGCTCTAGCAAGTCCTCGGGTCGAGTCTTCGTACCGATAGACATCTTGGCTGAGTATCGTGGTTGTGTTTTGTCCGCGTCAACGAGGATGCTTCATGGAACACAGCAGTCGACACTGAGCAAAAGTTTTATACGATGTTGTGGGAGGGGGATCCCCAAGTTCTTCACGAGCCTGGTTCGACAGGTGTCTGACGGGGATCACAAAAGTATAGAAATCCTTCACGGCTGACCCAAGTCACTTTCCGGACGCCTCAGCAAGCCACGACCCACCAATGCTGACTTTCAGCTGTTGAGAAGAATTGCTGAAGCGAGGTCATTCCAGCTTCGACAAGGATACTCGCGGTACGTCAATTGTGTGCTTCCACTTGGCTTTCCTGAAGGAAGACCAACAACAGATCAAGCAAGTTCACGGGCTACATGACGGTATACGATCGATCGACAGCGAGCTCAACCTTGAGACTAGTCATAGATTTACGAAAGCGATTCACGGATACGATTCAACGTTTGTTCAATGCAAGCAGATTGTCAGAGTGGTAGTTGATGCAGCCAAATATTATCTCATGTAAGTCACTGGCATGTCAGTAGGGCAATGTCGACCGTTGCCTTTGCGCTGCACAGGCTTTCATGTAAGCAATGTCGAACCGAAGGAGAAAGTACGGAGAAAATGAGTTCATTGATGTGAATATTGTGTGAGAGGAATGGACTCGATATCGACTGCGCATTATAACCCTTCGATGATTTTCCCGATCGCTCAACGTCACGCCTTCGTTGTTGATGCCTGAATAGTTCCATGCCTCTCATCCATCACAAGCATAACGACTTACTCCTGCTGGTGTGATGCGTCATCCCGAAGAGGCAGCTCTGAGACCTTCCAAGTGGTGACAATCGTGAGTGCGGCCCATTCGTTCACACTAGCATCCCAAGCCTCGATATCCTTGTCGAAGCCAAGAGTTTGAAGACCGTCGGTCACGACTGTACCGCCGCTCTTGGTGGTATCGATGAGCTCGTTAAGGCGGTCACGAATCTTGAGAATTGACGGTGTCATTCCTCCAATGGCAGCCAACCCCTCATTGACGGCCGTGAGGGTTTCACCGATGCGGCCTTCCTGAACGAAAGTTGCTGAGATTTCCTCCTGGGAGCGAGCAGACATCATAGCGGAATCGAATATGTCCTTGCATCTGCGCCCTTCACGTTTGACCGGGTCGATTGCAGTTGCTACCGGACCAGTGACTCTGAGGGCCTGGAGCTTGACGTTGAGTTGCTGAAAGGCGGTCTCGATGACCGAAGTCATCTCAAGAGTCTTGACAAGATTGGTACGGAAGATGACCAGATCGTCCTGCGTGAGGTTCCTGTACACGCATCAGAATCTTGCGCACGCTCACATCGACACAGGTGCTAGCGAACTTGTGAAGAGGGCCTACAGGGACCTTAGTTTTGGGTGCCATGCTGAGGATAGATCTTCGTCGGGTGATGTCCAAGACCAAATATGGGAGGTGGTCTATCGAGCCTAGAGTCTGAGGTATCAGCAACTGTGTATCGTACTCAAGTTAAGCGGTCCAATACTTTGCCGAAGATCGATGCTGCGTTGCGGTAAGTCAACAGTTGGGAACTGCTTGAGGTTGTGATAGATATGATGAGCACGAGTGATAGAAGAGGGAAGCCGTGTCAGAAAGATTCATGCCATCGGAAAGTGATGATGAATAAAGAAGGATCTATTGAAGTTGTAGATTGAGATGGTCAGAGGATAGCCGATTATTAGTGAAGCTGATAAATTCATCCAGTCACTTCACTCATGTTCGGTCCAGTTGGGTATGTATTGTGAAAATAGCAAAGACAAGTATTGGTAGCCGCGAAAGATCTGAATGATCGAGGCCAAGTTTGGCATGATGAATTCAGTTTCAAGGCGAATTATGTGAAGAAATGTATGCCTCTTGCTGACAAAGGCGAGGTCTCTGATGGTGTAGGCGGAATTTTGAGAACCGGATAGTCGATGGTACCGATGACTTCAAGCTTCTAGACCTTACTTGTGGTTCCTTTCCAAGGCTCCCCGTAGTCAAGTTGCTTTTTGAGATTTGCCAGTCTTTCGCCCTTCTCTACCCACTTGGCTTCGAGCCATTGAGCGAGTTCGGCGTCCGTATGCGGTAGTGAGTTCAACTCAAAGCGTCGAACATGAGCATACATCCGGTAGGTCTGCGCCAGATCGGGTTGAAAGATGGTTTTGAAAAAGGACGGCGCGGCCATGAATTTGTCGTCCTCCGCGTAAGCAATTGTGATGTCGTATACGGCCTTGACATGAGGTGTCTTACGCAGCTGCTGAACAGTAGCGACGAAGCCCTTGGTGCGTGGATGCAATGTGTGCTGCGGTATTGATTTTCCATGAATCGCACACCACCGGACTGCTTCTGCATGTTTCTTTGGCCTATATCGTGTCCCTTCGCTGAAAGAAACAAGCCCTGTTTGATCGATCAGTCATTGTGGGTCAAAGGAACATGATACCGCTAGGAATACATACACACAGGCCAACGTCCCTCTTTGATGCCGCTAAACAATCGTTCCATTTCCTCCTTGTCCTCAGCCCACCTGCGACTGACTAGTGGCATGCCCATGACCAACAGACCCCATCCTAGCACCGGCACCCACTTGAGCGCCTTCTTCGCAAACCATCGACAGCGACCCAGCATTCCCGAGCGAATTGCCATGGCTTGGATGAGGTAGAAATCAGACCATTCATTGTGATTCGCAACGACGATTGCACTTTCCCCACGAGGCAGCTCATCTCCGGCTATGATGATATCTGCACCATTGTATTCTTCGCAGAGTCGCTGCACACCGCGCCATACGGATTCGGCAATAGCAGACGCCAAATGATAGGTGTGTGTAGGAAAGATGAAAGCAAAGGGTAGCAGGGCTGAGAGCAGGACGTCGGCGATCAACAGATGAACGAACCATGGCCCGAACGTCAGAAAAACAAAGCGCAAGATTAGGAAGAACCAAGCAACGATTTGCCTAGTCGAGGACGCCATTGCCAAGTGCCTTCCTAACACAAGGGCTGGTGCTGCTGCGCGCGCGGTACAGCAGAAGGGTTACGTTGTTGGAGCGTCACCGCTGGCCGCAGAGGATTGTGAAGAGAGTAGAGAAAGATCCGGCGGGACGGCTCGCACAGGCGGCGGGCGCAAGATGGAGGCACGAAAAAGGGCAAACACTAGATCGCATTTGGGTTGGACAATCGTTGGTCGCCGACCACGACTCCACTCTGGCGCAACATGCCCGTCCTCTCATCTCGCTCTCCCATTGCGACCACCCATTTTTCCCTTTTGCGATATCTTTGACAGCTTCTGATTCTGCAAAGCTTTCGCACACAGCCCTTTCCAGGGGATAGTCTGTCCAGCTTCTACAACAACTGCAACGTCTGAGACGTGCTTGTCATTCTGAGACTCTTCTTGTCTCTCCCTGGCCGGTGTCCGACAAAACGGTTGACATTTCCGTTGTCCTCTGACCCATCACCTGCCCTGCCACGGATTCGGCCGAGTCGACAGTTCCTGTGATCGCGTTCGCGTCGCGCAAGAAGAGGAGTTTGCACTTATACCCATCTTGATCCCCAAGCGACAAGACTTTGTTTCGTCCTGTCCTGCCCCACCGATGTTTTGAAGTTGCTGTAAGTCGCACGGGTCCTTTCTTCTACTTCAGCCAAGTCCTACCTGCCATTCTCCCTCCGGCATCCGTGGAAAGCTTCCTCATCTCGCATGACAAATTTACCTAGAGTTTGCGGATGTCTCCGTGCTAGTTCCCAGATCGTCATTCATGTGCTCATAACGACTGACTTCTCCCCAGCGTTCCAGACCGCCGCGATTCGCCAGCGCCTCTTCGATAGTCAAATCTTCTGTACCGACAGTCTTGCGCTAAAGACATGTCGGCACCTAACGTTGGTCCCCGAGCACCGAGTAGTGCTCACGATCTGGGTACGTTTCCACGTTTTATATCATCAACCCTCTCTTCCCATCGACCCCAGTTTTCTTCACTTCCTGCCCCTCCTTGCGTGCCGATTTGACCTGCCTGCATCATGGCTCAGGTCAACATGCAATCCATGTCGCCGGACGAGCCGCTCGCCGACAACAACCCAGCGCTGATGTATACATCTCCAGAGAGCCAGCATTCATCTGACAGGAGTCCTCTCTCCAACTTCGGTTTCTTGAAGAACCTCAGCCTGGACAAGAAACAAACGAAAGGTATGCTGCCTTGAGCAAACATTGCAGCAAACGTTTGTCTCTTACGCCGTAACAGATGGAGCAGCCCCCAAGCGACGCGGGCCTAAGCCCGACAGCAAACCTGCCTTGACCCGCAGACAAGAACTGAACAGACAAGCTCAGAGGTATGCCGATTGATGTTTGCTCTAATCATTCCAACCAGTCTCTGACCGACGTTCAGAACACACCGCGAACGCAAAGAGATGTACATCAAGGCACTCGAGCATGAGGTTCTTCGTCTCAAGGAACTCTACGGATCCAGCATCTCCGATCGCGAAGCTGTCGTCACTGAAAACAAGCGCCTCAAGGAACTTCTGCTAGCCCACGGCATCCCGCTTGACAGCCTGCAATCACTCCCGGCCATGCGTGGTATGCCTGCCTCATACAACGGCAGCTCGAGCGGTAGCATATCTGGCAGCTATCGTCAGGACTCTAGCACTGCTGGCTTCAGTCCCCCTCCCCTCCGCTCTCAAGACTCAAAGCCGCCGATGGCTAGTGCAGGCCAGTTGCCTGGTCAGCATCTGGATTATGACCAGATTGGCATTGACTTCGTTCTGACGTACGACTCCCAAGGCCAGCCCCAGCCCTATAATAGGGCAGCCTATCCCTCACCCCCACCGAACCAATAAGCCAATCGTTACCCCTCTGCCGCTGTTGTATCGTCTCGCGATTGGGCTGACGTCGTCCTTTGCGTAGTCTCGAACGCCCCTGTATGGATCACATGCAATATCTCGTGGTCCGCTCGCACAACCCTGAGGGACAGCCCTTCCACCATCCCATGGAGAGGCCCGACGACACAGAGTACGATCACATGTGCGGTCATGCTCTCATGGCGACCTGTCCCCCGCCGTCGCACATCATGAACAAACCTGGAGACCCATACGGCCACAGAATGCCGGACTTGAAGGCTCCAGACCTCATGAAGCTGTTGGATCTCAGCGCCCAGCTGCCCCTCGAGGGCGAGCTTACACCCGTCATGGCGTGGTTGTTGCTTCTGCAAAACAGCAGAGTGTCCGAGATGACAGCTCAGGACTTTGAGCTTGTCAAGGCTGACCTCGCTGGCAAGGTCAGATGCTACGGGTAAATGACTAGGAAATTCATGGATTCAGGATCATCACAACTAACGAAGCGCAGTTTCGGAGCCGTTCTGGAAGAGTTCGAGGTGCGCGATGCCCTCAGCAATCTCTTCATCGCGAAGGAGAACATGTCGGTCGGTCAGGTTCCTATGCCCCAGGCAATTGAGGCTTATTGATGGGTTACTCGGGATTGGCGTTAGGTTTGTGGGCAAGAAAAGGAGGCAGCCTGTCATTTTGCGTGCAGCAGCGCATGACGATCAATATATATACATATTAGTTTTCTTGGATAATCAGACTTTGGCAATCACAAAGACCAAGCATCAATGTCTATGAGTAGGTGCTAAAAATAATGCGACGATGGGGCTCAGCTCCCTGAAACAAAGTACCCCACACAAGCTACGCGTAACAACGTCAGAGGGAGGACCAGGACCCCTCGAAATAAACACTCCCTCCTCGAGGTACAAAGGACCCGACTTCAGACACGCATCGACATGGCATCAGCACACGACCTAAGCGCATGGGACAAGGATGGCAGAGTGTTCCTCTTCACATCTCTGACAGCCGGATCATCGCACATCATCACGGCGACATCACGTATCGAGACGATCCTCAATGCCAACAGAATTCCGTTCCTGGCTATAGACACAGCAACTAATGAGTCGGCTCGCCGTCTCTGGGGCCGTCGAGCGGCCGGAAAGAAGCTTCCTGGCCTGGTCAAGGAGGGCTTCGTGATAGCTGTATGTGTGTCGACCATGTTGGAGGCTTTGTGATTGCTGACATGGCGTGCTACAGGACCTCGACGAAGTCGAAGAATGGAACGAGTTTGGCGAGATCAAAGAGAACATTGGCGACGTACCACCTGCCTCGTCGGCTCCCGCGCCCGGTGGTGAGGCTGTGACGACGAGAGCCACGATGCATCCTACAACCACCGCCCAGCCCCCAGCTCCGCTTCCAGTCAAGCCCACAGCTATCGCAGCCAACAAATCAGCCAGCGACAAGACCGACCCGCTGCAGACCCCAATGGCCAATCTGTCCATGAAAGAGGCCGCCACCGAAGCCGCCGCCATTGGTGCCGCGCGCAAGGGCCCCGCACCGGGAATCAACGACACCAAGGTCGCTCCTCTG
>JGI24891J29808_1000160_pt1 | contig 82721 bp, 76 predicted proteins | sample FreactcultuFSWF8_FD_29808 | JGI IMG/M metagenome (IMG submission 29808)
AGAGATCAGGAAACAACACACCCCCCCCCCCCATGCCCCAACCCCTCCAACTCACCAACCCTCTCCTCCACCCCCCTAACCGCCCTCTCAAAATCCCCCACATTGACCTCCACATCCTCAACCTTCCCCCTCAACCCCTCGATTTCATAATCCAATCTCTGCGCCAATGTTTCCAACTCTTTAGCTCCTTCATGCAAAACATCTCTCTCATCCACGAGGACAGCTTCAGTGGCGTCACGGAGATCCTGGAGATTGGATGCGGAAGGACGGTAGATGGAATCGAGGTAGGATTGATCTTCGTCGGCTGTGGTGAGGAGGTCGTGGGTGAGGAGCAGTTGGGTGCGTGTCCATGTTGCTTCTTTGCGGTCGAGGGTGGCGATTGCGGAGCGCAGGTATTTGAGATCGGAGGATATTGTTGTTTCGTGTTCGAATTGCGCTTCTAGTGTCGAATGTGAAGGTGGAGACGTTGGCGCGAGTAAAGCGGGTGTTTCTTTTAGCATGATGCTGTCTTCGGCGATTCCGAAACTTAAGCGGCGTGGGTAGAAGAAATCACTGCGATTGGTGTCGGAAGTCAGGGTTTCAAAGTCGGAGTAGGAGTGTATGCGCCGAAGTAGGGGTCCGATATCTTGAGCTAGATCTGGAGGTGTAGGAAGAATATCCTTGAGGTCGACGCCGTGGTAGTCGGAGCCTGCGATTGAGATGGATGGTTCTCCACTTATAGTGCGGGAGATTGTGTCGTAGCGGTCGATGTCGGTTTCGTTGTCGCTCTTGTCTTGGTCGCGAGACTCTTCTGATGATTTCTTGCGTTGGGGGTCTTCGACTGGAAAGACGCTGTTGTTTGCTTCGAGAGGGCTGGTGAAGAGGTGATTGGAGTATTGAGGGTCGTTCCGGGTGAGGGCTGCTTCAAGCTTCTGATCTCGTGGTTGAAGAATTTGGTCAAGGCTACCATCAGCACCTTGGTTCATTTTAGGACTTGCGGGTGGTGATGATGAATCTATGCGGTTCAGAGTATGGGGAAATTCGAACTCTTGCTTCGATGGACCGGTGGGTGAGATGGGAGATTCATCTTTCGACCCTTTCGGATGATGGCCACGCACAGCGTCTTTGAACTTGCCAAAGCCACGTCTTCCATCATTGAACAGTCCAGTCGCTCGTTTTGTGACAGATCGATGAAGATGATGCTCTTCTTTGATCGAACCTTCACCTTCTCTGCTGGAAGGTAATGTAGGAGACATAACATCATCCGACACCGCTCTGTGAGTGGTGATCGACTCTGATGTATGCTTCCTCTCAATTCCGCCAAAACCCTTCTCATGACCCTCGGGCTTCCAATCTTTCATATCGACTGACTGATTTTTAAGCGGCTTGCCAAGCCAGAGCCACTTACAGCGCTGACCATACACAAGCTGCTCGAATCGATCAATGTACGATGTCTCGACATCAGCGATACCAGCTTTATCTCGCCTTCCGACAGCCTCGGCGAGCATCTCACCTCCCTTTCCGCTAAGCTCTGCAACAGTAGATTTGACAGCACGAGGTACCGACCATCCTTCAGCATTAGCAGCTTTTGCTGAAGTCCTGTGCAGTCTGTCGAGGGTATGTCTGTCCAACCTCCTGGTTCTCTCAAGTCGCTGACTCTTCTGGAAGTGAGAGATACCGCGTTTCATGCCTTCAATCTCAAATGGATCTTTCGGCACAGGTGCACCAACAGCACTTAGTCGGTTCCGAGCACCCATCAGCAAGCCGAGCAAAGCGGCAACTGTTGTAGGTCCAAGAATACCATCGTGTGGTTCTATGTTATAGAACTCGGCCCCGATATCGAGCCACCAATCATTGGCAGCCTTTTCAGTAATGTCGCACAGTAAGCCATCCGCATACTCAAAATCAAGTTTGTCGAATATATTGAGTGCAGCTTGGCAGAGCTTGACCAGCTCAATTACAGCCTGAAAAATGGAGTTCTTGTCGCTAGTCTTGTACAGCTGGTGAAACTTTGCGACAGTTGCGCTGTTTGGTGCAGAAAGAGTCAAACCAACACGTCCGGAACAGCCCATGCGCTTGAGGTTCTCGGAGACGAAGAAATCGAAGCGATGTTTTCTAAGGTCGCCATCCGGTACTGGGATGACGGTCAAGGAGGAGGGGAAGCCAGACAGATTTGTGATCATTAGTATACCAAGTGGCGTTTCTTTCCGGCGAGCGTGATACTGATTGAGAGCCTTGAAATAAACACGGAGACGCTGGGACCAGCCAGATTCGTCGGTAGGAACGCTCAAGATACCAACTTGAGCGATATGTTGAGGATCGCCGGTGAAAGTGGTGATGACAAAGGTAGGGTGGGTACGAGAAGTGGCCCATTGTTCAACAATGTAAATCTCATAGCCTTGTAGTTCTTGACTTCTCTCGACGACCTCGACCCCAGGGTCTTCTTCCAGATATCTTGGCCAAGTTAGATTCTGCATGTTTGTGAAATCAACGCGACTGACCTAAATGCTATCGGATCTGTAAGGACAAGACGTTGATGTGTCGGGGCCTTTGAAGAGGAAGAATCGGCATTAGAAGAGTGTTTCTCGGAATCATTGGTAGATGTCTTTTCTGGCTGTGTAACAAGTTTGACATTCTGTTTATGAGGGCCCGGAGGCCTCTCTGTTGCCGAAGCAGGAGTGCTCATGAGCGTTGGTATGGCAGATCAGGAACAGTATCATTGTCCTGACATTTGAAATGCACGTGATTGTCACCCGAGCTGGTGAGTGAGGCCTTGGGAATTCAGCGATACAACTCGTTCGGTACGGTCAATGAGAAGAAGGAAAGAACAGTCGATTACGCGACAAAATTGTAAGTTTGTTTGTGTTTTAGATGAGCCTTTTTGTGGTTGTAAGGTTGCTGGTCGAGAATCGGGAGGTCAAGTTGGGGCCTCGGAGCGAACCTCTCTCGACCCCGCGGCACGTCATTGGCGACCTCTGTGGGCGGCCAGTTGCAGTAGCACCGAGATGGGCATGCTCTTGCGACTAGTCGCTACGACCTGAACAAAAGACCAACTTGACATCGGACTGATGCGCCATGGAGTCGCTGCGGTTGGAGCAGCAAAAGCTCGACAAGAAGGGAAACCTGTCAAAGACGATCGGAGATGTGCAAAAGACGATTGATCTACTCACGGCGGCGCGAGAGGCCGTAGCTGCTGGTGTGTCCGGAGACACGTCCATCCTCTCGACGACAAGTGCTGACATACGATAGATGGAACAGCGGCGGCGCCGACACTTGCGAAGGTCAAGCGACCGCTCAAGGCTTCTCTGGATCAGGTGAACTCGGACATCAAGGAGATCTACTCTGCGCACAAGGACTACTCCAAAGCCCTAGATAAGGTGTGTGAGGGTGCTGTCTGTCTTGCTAGACGTATGTTAACACGCACCAGAAATTCAAACCGCAACCGATACCCGCTTCCCATCATGATGCCCTCTCGTCGCAACCCGCTCTCACCAATCGCGCCATCGCAATGCACCTCCTACGTGAGGGCCAATTTGACGTCGCCCAAACCTTCCTATCAGAGCTGGAGTCGAGGCCGAAGCCTGCAAGACATGATCAAGATGAGGACAGTCTCATGCAAGATGGTGACAACATTGAACCCAGCCACACGGACTTTAAGATTCCTAGCGACATGCAATCACAGTTTGCTCACATGTACACTGTGCTCGATGCATTACGCAGACATCACAACCTGGACCCAGCCATCCAATGGGCCCGTCAACACAGCCATAGACTCGACCAGAGAGGTTCGAATCTGGAGTTCGACCTATGCCGTCTACGCTTTGTCGAGCTCTACTGTCAGGACAATGATCCCAACGACTACATGTCCGGTCCATTGAAAGCCCTGGAATACGCTCGTCAAACTTTCCCCAACTTCTCTGCCAGGTATATGCGTGAGACTTCCTCGTTACTCGGCTCTCTGGCCTTTGCTCCGGCTTTAACCTCATCCCCATACAAGAGTGTCTTCTATAACAATGATGCCTGGGAACATGCGGCATCCAGCTTCATTCGCGAGTTCTGCGCCATGCAGGGGCTCAGCGAAAAGAGCCCCCTCTACACCGCCGCAACAGCCGGTGCCATCGCTCTCCCTGTGCTCGAGAAACTCGAGCGAGTCATGTGTGAAGTGGGAGGTCAATGGACAAGTGTTAACGAACTACCTGTCGAGATCCCACTACCACAATCATATCTCTTCCACTCCATCTTTGTCTGCCCCGTCAGCAAAGAACAAGGTACAGATGCCAATCCACCCATGATGTTACCTTGCGGCCACGTTATCGCGAAGGAATCGCTTGAAAAGATTAGTAGGGGAAACAAGTAAGCTATGCGTTGATATTCTGTTGCTTCCAAACCACATACTGACATTTTCGAGAAGGTTCAAGTGTCCTTATTGTCCCGTCGAAGGACATCCCAAAGAGGCCAGGAAGGTCTTCTTGTAACCTCCACCCCTTCTCTTTCTGCGTTGACGACGATCACATTGCTTTTCCATCATTTCTTTTTCCAAGTACTGCATAGCATCAGGCGTTATTCTGGGAGGGCTCTTGAAAGAGCGGATGGCGAGGTATGGACTTTCACCAGGAGAGGTTCTGGCCCTTATGAGGGAATCGCGATGCTGTCTTTTTCTCACATGGGAAAGCCCTTTTGTATATTCAGATCTATGGGCTGTGATTCCATTCTATTATTGCGTGTACAATGAAGTCGATTTTCCCTTTGAGAGATCTTCCCACTCCGTCGCAACTTCTTCCTTTCTTTTTTTTTTTCATTCCTTCGACGAAGATCTGATGACTGGAAACAGCAGTGGGAGATATAATTATGGACACCGTTCTTCGCTCATCATACGTCGGACTCCAGCAAGAACATGAAACAACTATTTTGATCATCTCGAAAGAAAACTATGGAACAAAAGGAGTAACGAGTTCGGAAGCCACGACCAAGCGATCGAGTATAAAACAAAGAGCCATCAAACCAAGCGTTCGACAAGCAGACAACCAAGCGAGCAAGATGACCTGAACAACAAAGCAAGAGAATGATAAACGATGCCGTAAACCAAAGTCTCCTCAAAGAGTAGCAGAACATGACTAAATTCGAAGGGAGAAAGTAAGAAGTGCTACACAAAATCTGAAGATCCCACGAGTGATGATCAAACAGACCGCTTTACCATCAACGTGTTGCGTTCTCGAAAGTGGTATCCCCACACGATACTGAGGGATCGAGTGTACATGATACTCCTATGCAAGGGGAAAGGAGTGCAGTAACTCGAGACGAGCCAGCCGAGCCAGCCGAGCCTATAAGATAGTAGCGTGGGCGATTTTCTCCGATGTTCCTTAGGTGGGAGGTTTTATGCCATGTATGCATCAGGCAGATGGCTGCTTGTTTCAACTTCTAGCGACGAGGATGTCTGGGAACTCCAAAGCTGAAAGATAGCAATGGACGGCGTGGTGCTCTGGAGGGAGCCGCGTCAATCAATGTTTCTCGCGGATTGCAGAGTAGAAGATCTCGATGCCGACATGACTGTTGAGTAGTGGTGAGTTAGATCTGCATGCCATACCATACCAGACTCAGAAGACGTGATGGAGGAAGAGGATGAGTTGACCTAGCTTGGATGTATGCATGTACGCGCGAGCACGAATCGCGGACTGCTTGGGAGTCTAACGTAGGGCACTATAATCCTATGCAGCATATACGACTTGCATGTCAACCTACTCGAAGAATATCCCGGCGACGGCGATAGCAAGACACTGATGTGATTGCTGTATTACCAGGCTGTTAGTTGCGAATTAGCTCGAGTATCAGTGAAAGTTGTCCACCTGACAACTTGATAAAGATAGATGACTGTTATCAGTAAACCCTGTAAATCTCCAACATTGATCAACTGATAAGATCAATGTTGTGGTTTACGTAGGTCAAGCTGTTGCTTGTTGCCCTTCTTCATGCAGGTTTGTCGATCTTGGGTTTAGCCCTCTTTTTCGCGGGACCCAATGCAAAGGACATAAAGGCCGGTTCCGAAGGCAAAAAATTCAGATAGATTGCACAAGTGACCATTCAGCGGGGGTGTTTGTAGATCCTCGTGCCGCTGCTATCTTGCGGTGAGAGACAAAGTCAAAAGTCGCTTGGTATGTGGTATGCGGTGAGAGGTAAAGGAACGAGGTGTGAGTGGAGGTACGTTGATACGTGATGAAGGATGGTGTGGAAAGGGTAACTGCCGAGTGGGTGAGTGTGGTGACGGGATCTTGGATGGGGTCCATGTCGTGCAACCGCGACCCTTCTGATTCGTTGTCATGAGATCTCCTTCTTGAAGGTCCCTTGGGTGTGGCTGGCTCAAAGATGCGACTGTGCAATGCACTGTTCAGTAGTTGCATGTGTGCAGGGTCTTGACTTTCCACAGCCATCGGACCATTTTACCAAGGGTCATGGTTCATGTGATTAGGAAACATGCGCGATGCCCGCATAATGAAGGTATGCTCCCGAGGTGCGTTGTGTTGTATAGCCGGAAGTATCAAGAACAAGAAACAATCCCAGACTGTAAAATGCGAATCATTGCATGTGTCTGCTGAGTTGATACGAGGCAGTGTTCGTTTGGGTTTTGGGTCAACCTCCAGGTCAACACACGAAACTGGCAGAATGTAAACAAAGGTTAGCGAAAGTGATTGGATGACCAAGCAGCTGCATGCCATGTAAATCCATGCAACTACTCGAGTACTCTACGCCATTTAGGAGAAGTCCTCTTTTCGACTTCGCTTGTGCTTTCCGCCTCCCGAGTCTTATGCACGCGTGCAGGCTCTCTTACTGCTTTCTGTTCCTTCGCTCGCGCCTCCCTATCTTTGCTTGAAGCCTGAAGGAATGCAAGACGAGTCCCGGCTGCGAAGGTGACAGGTCGAGCTTCGCCGCACAGTCCGTGAACATCTCGCACGTCGTGAAGGCTTCGAAAGCAGCGGATGTTCGAGTCTTGAAGAGTATCCAACCAGACACAGACCATTGTTATCACTATCGTTGGAATATGGAAAGCATGACAAAAGTAGAAACCGTTCACTGCTCACGATCGGCAATCGACGGTTTCACTGCCGACAGCCGCAGCCCTCGAACGCTTTCCTTCACACAGCGAGCCGCAAAGCAAGAAGGCCCTTGCAAAATAGGAACCAGCCATGACGCCTGGGCTGGCCTTTATCTTTGGTTTCACCAACTGCTTCTGCCGTTCTCGTTTTGTGGCTGTCGCAAAACCTTTTCTGTCCTTGCCCCATGTTGTGATCGACGAAAAAGTGATTTCTAGACATCGTCCTCTAACGAAGAACAGGACAGTCGATTCTCTAGAGTGCAGGAGGGAGTCGGCTTGTACGAGAGATGGACAGAGCGCCTACGCAATTCAATCTAAAAATGCACCTTGGTGTGGAGAAAGCCAAAAAGCCATTCGTATTTATGGCTCCTTTTCTCCCTAGAGTGGTGTCTGGCTATTGGTCCAATAGTATCATCTCGCCTGCCCATTAGCACTTCTTATATGTAGGTTAATCTATGCGCGTGTAGCCGAATGAACTGCTTGCGCCGCTTGCATATCACTGTCGCTGTTTCCTCGACTCTTTTGCCTCAACCTTTCGGCAGCCGAAACGAAGAGGACCAGAGAATGTCGACGTCGTCATGAAGGTCGATCTGGCTGGACCGAATGGGATCGCACGATTTCAGCCGAGTCGACTGCGTATCTTCTACGTGGTACTTGGATCCACCCATTCCCCAAGGTCTCAGTGCGGAGATTTGGAGTCAAAGCCGGCGTTTCAGACACCCGGAGTGCCGAGCTGAGATGTAAAACAAGAGGAACGCAATTGCAGTCGTCGGGTGTCGCGTCTCATGCGAGCCAGAGGGACAGAAAACAACCAGACTCACCGCGACTCGCAAGAATGCGTGAGGGTGGATCAAGTCCGAGAGAATGGTCCCGCTTGTGGAAGCTTCTCCGTTAACTCTGTGACAGCGTGAGTCAGTGTCAGGTAAGCTGCAGAATGCTGCAGACTGTTGTGAACCCTTCGTCTTCTCTGACTCGCATGCTGTTGTCGTTGACTACCAATTACCAATATCGGCAGGGCTGAGATATACAACGAGGGGCTCTCCTGTCAAGCAAGGGAAGACTATGGATGAAGGATGAGCAGGGTTTGCCAAGCGTATATATCGTGTTCGTATCAGAACGTATCGCGAGAACCACAGAACGACACATGAAAGTCAATTGCTCTGTCTGGTAGACCGTTCGGCAGGTAAAGGTTAGTAGAACAAGCTGGAATGGTATGCAAGCAGCCGGCATGACGGCGAATCCAAGCCGGATAGCCAGGCATCCATGAGCCGTACTTGAATGATAAGATGAAGGTGATTCGCGCGAAAAGGCGCCAACGGATAGACGGCGGCAGTTTGGGAAATGGTCGCGGTGGAGATGGGGAAACGAGAGATTGGCTTGTTATAGCTGAACGGGGGCGATTGATTTTAATAATGGTACTTTGTACTTTGATGGTGCGTGTCGCAGAAGTAGAGGACGAGAGATTTATCGGAATTCTGGCAAGGGCCAAGATATGGTTCTCTAATGAGACAAATTCGGCTAGAAGAGAGCTTGGAGACGCGTCCCGGCGGTTGAGGAAAGAGGAGAGCTCGGGGGAGCAATTGGTGGGGATACTCTGGGCAACTGCCTTGTCAGGAACAACAAAACGATACACAAGTGCAAGACGGAGGCAGGAGCAACGGAGGTTTTGCAAGAAGATCAAGAGTCGCAAGGAGATTTGGAGGCAGGATGACGATGATTGCAGTGGCCGCCGGTGGATTCTTTTTTAAGTGGCATCGCGAAACGACCGTGGTCTGTGTTGCTTGCCGTCGATAAGTGCGGCCACTGCGGGCTGTATGTTTTGTAGAAAGACCGTGCACTTCAGCGCAGTAACTAGCGCCTCACGCCATCTGCCCTGGCCGTGTCTGTCCCTCCTCTCGTTGTCCTCCTCCGTTCAGCGTCCATACACGCATCAGTTCAACTTTTCTCTTCTCTTCGACCTCTGTCGCCCATTAGCTGTTGCTTTTCTTGTTGCTGAAACATTGCTGCCGCGCTTCGAAGCCATCTTGATTGATTGTCTGCGAGCCCCGTCTTGTTTGGTTGATTGCCCGCCGTTCTTCCTGCGTCGTGCCTGCCAACCTCGTCGCTCAACCACCTTCCCTGCACACCATCGGCTCCAGACTCGCTTCACCGCACGTCGACTCCACCCCGTCGCCGTCGCTCTTGACCGTTTGGCCAACGCAACCTCCGACCTGTTTCTACTTTACTCCATGATTGTCTGAGGGATTCGTGTCCGCCCCCGGCCGGACCTGTGTGTGGCTCGTCAACCGATTCCAATCCAACTCAATTCCCAAGGTATGCACCTCGCTGCTTCTTCTGACCGCCTTTCGTCACATGCCGTCTGTGTGCCTGCCTGTCTGCCATGCCTTGCGAGCTGTCCTGGATGGCTTGTCCTCCGACGCTCATCAGCATCATCCATGCTCGCACTCGCACAACAAAGGCACCGCACCCAAACAGCGCATGGCTGTTGGACACAACGTCCGCCAACACGACACACATACACATCAATTGGCTCCACTACCACTCTCCCTACCGCATCTACCCCACTGTTACTTGACACTGCTACCTGTTATCAAGTTGGACCTTGCTGACTCCCTTCTCCCCAGTCTCGAAACACTACCAATCGCTAATATTACTTCGTAATTGACTCGCCTCTACTGTCAACCGTCTCATTATCCATTCAAGCGCCTTTCGCGTCGCGTTAGCCCATGGCGGAAGTACTATCTCCTCTGCCCTCGCCGCCCAGCTCCATCAGCTCCATCAACATGCTGCACTCGCGTCCTTCGTCTTCGGACGCATACCAAGCCAACCATCAGAGAGTTGGCTCCACCCCGAGGAGCAACTACCGCAGCTCGCCCTCGACCACTCCAGTGCAGCCGTATGCTTTCCAAGCTACTCCTCACCTGAGACAGGAATCTCGCACCATCTCAGCCCCTTCGAATGTGCCCCAGGCCCAACAAAAGGGTCACAAAAGCACCGGCTCTACCTCGACCACCTCTTCGGCTGATCTCACTACAAAGACTCCGCCGCTGAGCCCTGGAAAGGACGCTTTTATCAACCTCTCCTCCAACATTCCCGACCTTTCATTGACGTCGTTTGAAACAACGCCAAAATCTTCTCCCAACAGATATCGCCGAACACCTCAGCGCGCCGATTCCAACCACTCGCTACAACAAAAGGGTCCCTCGCCTGCGTCATCAGCTGACAATCTCCTGACACCTCCCGCTCCTCAGCTGATACGCACCTCGAGCGATGATCTTACTGTCACAAAGTCCAGCACATCCGAGTCGGCAAAGAGATATCGCCGACGAAGCTTGAACAGCTTGGAGATGAGCAAACTTGAAGACGGCAACCAACGCCCCTCTTCGCAAGGCAATGCCACCATCCGACCTGTTTCGTTCCATTCGCGGACTAGCAGCGGAGATAGCACTGGTCGACGAGTACCGCCCTCTTCCACCCCTCCTGTAAGTTATTCTCCAACTCCGTCTACCGGTACCAGAGCTAACGATCCCAGGCCGAGTCGGGCAGAATCTCTCCTGCTGCCGCTAGCAGTCCCGTAAAACTCCCCATTCGTGGCAGTGCTACTAACCCCTCTCCTCTTTCAAAGTCGCCCATCACTGGCACACCCCAGTCTCCGGAAGAAGAGACACCAAGGCGCGTAGCTGCGGGTCGACCTCAAAGCCCGGCTGCTCAGCAACTTGCTCATCTCTCGGCCAATGATCTGAACAGAGGAATGAGGTCACGTCTAAGACGAGCCTTCTCGTTTGGCGCTGCCCAAGAGATGCGAAGATCAAGTGAGAACTTGCCTCCTCAAGGACCCATTAACCCCCTCGACGAGATGGATCCTGAGCAAGCTGCCATCGCCAGACAACAAGAAGCTGCCGGAATCGGCTCAAGCATTTACACCGGCCAAGGCGGCTTCACTGGCTCTACAGACAACTTGTCCATTTCCTCAACTGCTTCATCTGCATCCATGATGCTCCGTAAGATGGGCAAGGGTATGAAGAAGGGAGGTCGCTCGATCAAGGGTCTGTTCAGGCCCAAGTCTGTCATTGGAGTTCCTGCTGCCGATGGGCCCATCCAGCCCAGCATGGCTCAGGTGTCGATGGTAACGGTCGAGGCCGAGAGACAGAAAGTCAACGTGAACGCACACCCTGCCGAACAACCCGCTGGAGGGACTGGATTCCCTAAGCTGGAGAAGAACTCGATTGAGACTGCACGCAAGTCCATGGACGGTCGTAATGACTCCATGCGCAAGAGCATTGTAGGAAATGACGCCGAACGAGCAGAAGTCCTGGCTGCAGTCAAAAAGGGTATTCTGAAGCGCGCTGGAACTGGTTCACCCATTGCTTCACCAGATCTTCGCCCTCGCGATGGCACTCTTTCTACCGACTCGCACAGTCCGGTATCCAGTATTCCCAACACACCCCGAGATGAGCGTGGTTCGCGAAGCATGTCCTCCACCACCAGCGACTACTTCAACAACCGCCTCGGTGTTTCGGCAGCTAAGAGCATGCCTAGCACTCCTCAAGGAGGTTCGCGTAACATCAGCTTCAGCCCTCGCATCCAATTTTATGATGCCTGGTCAGCTTCTGACTATGATCGCCGTGGAGACATTGCAACATGCAATCGCCTGACCCCAATGCTCGCCCAGCAGATCAAGGAGGAGCTCAACACTTTCAAAATGGTAAGCTTTGTCAATCCAAACCACTGCCACTCTACAATACTAACAACATCTGCAGGAGATGGAGGTGCACGAGCTATCCAAGCCTCACACGCATTTTTTCTAATCATGACCGGACTTTGAATGCAGCATACTCAGCGTCACACCGAAAGGAATAAAGGGAACTCTTCACATTGTATTATGGCGTAACTAGGGAGTTCGATCGGGGATTTGGCCAGTTGCATGCTTTGGTGCTCGCCGGCGTTTCTCTCCAGGAAATTCTTCATCTCTTCACCCACCACGAAGGTCCCTCTTGTCTTTTTGCCTACATCCACTTCTTGGCAGCGTTTAGTCAGTCGCTTCTTGTTTTCACCTTTTCTTTTTGTCATGATCGGGGAAAGCACTCATTGTTGTTGTTGTTGTTGTTTTGACGGTTTTCGGAGTACATTCGTTTTTACACTCCCGGGTGAACCCTTGGAGGGAAGATCTTTGTTTTTGTGAAAGATACATTTGAGCGAAAGAGAAGAGAGTATGCAAAGCAGAGAGGACTGTTCGTGGCCTTCGTTTCGTTTTCTTTACTATCTGGACGGCGCATCTTGGTTCGGTCTCAAAGTTACTGATTCAACTGTTCATAATCCCAATTGCCCTTACCAGTGCTACCGGCAACTTGCCTTCCCTTGCGTGTCTGTTCCAGCACTCTTTGTGACAGTTTGATTCCAAATCATGAGCATGAACATGTTGACCAGCTCTGCATATGCGACAAGCACAGCATATGAACAGCTGCGTCTTTGGAAACTTGGTTGACAGCTCTACGAACCATGGACCTGAAAATGCTGGCACCGGTCAAGGAAACACTCCGAGCTTGATAATGATGCGAAGCATGGTCACCAGCATCGAGTGTAAATTGCATCTGCGTGCTTACTAGAATACAAGGATCCCCTTGCCTGTACCATCTCAGCTTCCGATACACGCAAGCCTGTACGAAAAAAGAAGGTTGTATCTGGTTATGTAGTTACCGAAGTTACTTTTCATCTTGTCTCTCGTTCTCAATTCAACAAGTCATCATCCGCGGAAGATGAAACTACTACAATTGTGGAGGATCGAAGCAAGGATCTCCGACAGCTGAATACAACCTGGCGTAGGAGAGGAGCTGGAATTCAAGTCACACAACGAGAAAATCTGTTTGAAGCTGCCTGTTTAGGGTAACACAGCTGATTTCTGCTAGAGCTGGTGCTGCGTGGCATGCCATTACCAAAAACGTGCCTGTTCCTTGGCCACCCTGTTCACTATCCTGACCCTTGTCCATTTCCTGCAGCCTCTGTGGCTGCAAATACTCGGGTGTGAATTGAGGCTCTGTGAACGGCAACACAGGCCCAATGAAATGGATTGGGATCTGAGGTGCGGGAAACAGCGGTGACCCAAGTCACTGGGACTGTTGATCCATGTCGACAAGGTGCAAGAAGGTGATACAAACCATGCTTGTTGTCTTGTCTGCTGCAGCAACGGAGGTGCAAGTTGAATTGCTCGGAGCGAGCGAAATCATCGGTTGAGCAGCACGCTGTTCATCCTTTCCTGCAAGTGCAAAGCCACACATTTTCCAATTGTCACGATCGGTCCGCAGCGGGAAGGATTTCCAATGACAAGAAACACAAAATGCTTGTTTTTCACATGTTCCATTGTGTTTTCCATGGCGCAGGTGGATTGAAGTGGGTGCTCCAGCTGGGGGCGGCCTGTTCCTCTGGGGTCACCCGTTTTGCAATCCCACGTCATGGACGGCTCCGTTTGTCATGATACTTTTATTCGCGGCCGCAGCACACTAAAAGTCAGAAGATATTTTGATCATCGTCAGCACAACGGGCGCGGTTTTGGCTTGAGTGCAAAGAGGTTTAAGCTTGAAAATTCCAGGTGCCTTGGCTTCCTTCAAAGCCGAGGAGATGCGAGTCGAGAGAACTGTCAACCCCGAGCCTTTTCGCTGCCTCGCAACACCTCATGGGCTGGATTTCTCCAAATCATGAAGTCAGGGAAAGGGACCTCGATCACCACAAGTGACATCGTCAGTGATGTTGGATCTTATGCAGGTCGAGAGGATCCCGCTGCGATGCTGAAACGGACTTTGATTCCGCATGGACCTGTTCTTGGACATCCATTTCGTTCCGACGCGCGGCCGGTATGCAGTGCATATATTGTCATGACAATTCTGCCTGAATTATCCCTGAGTATGCAGCTTTCCAGCAAAACTTGCCCTCGTCCTGTCATCAGCAAAGGCGTCGGCCGATTTCCAGGACCGTTCACTTCTGGTCCGACAATCGACGGTGCGGGAGATGCAGGACAGACTCCCTGATTTGGATGGTCCGGAAGACGTTTGTGTCGATTGGAACGTCCTTTCTGGCTTCCTAAACTCAAATGCCGTCAAGACCTTTGTGATCTGCAAGGCCCGATCTCTATCTCCGCAACCCCCCGGGTCATGAGCTCCACACATGAGGCTCATGGTTTGCGCATGATGCTGCAGGTCGACATCTTTTACGATGACCACTTTGCTCGGTGGTGACGGCCTTGCCACATTTGTAGAAGCCGGTACGTGCGATAGCCCAAAACAATTTTTTGATCGACATATAAGGCACTCTTCTTCCTTTTCGCCGGATGTTAAAATCAAATTGGTGTCTTTGTCCATTTCGTATATATTTGGTCAGATCTTCATCACCCTCTTCGTGACTTCTCTTCCCATACCGCACCACAATCGATCGACTCTCCACACCAAGAACTCATTCAACTGCAATCAAAACACCGACAACATTTCAGCTGCAATCGGCTTTTCTGGTCCCAATATGGCCGCTATTCTCCTCAGCTGTCTAGGCCTAACGACTTCCAAGCTCAGAGCCAAGCAGAGAGCGAAGAAGGAACGCGAGCAAGAGTACGAAGAGAATTTCGATATTCTGAAGGAGCAAAACGCAAACCGCGTCCGACAACTCTCCAATCAAGGATCATACCAAGGATCAATGGACGGCAGGACCCTCTATGGTGACGGCGTCACTGATCACGCACCTGAGATGCAACAGCACCACTCAAGGAATGGTTCGACTGCACAACCCACTGCAGCCGCGCCCGCACCGCCAAAATACGATGACATCGTCGAAGAAACGGCGTCGAGACATTCAGGATGAGCAAGCCTGACTCTTCGTCGGACACGAATCTCTTTTTCATCATTACGAATCAAACACGACGAACAACGAACACGAATTCATCAACAAGTATCTGCAAGCTTCTTCCACTCTAAGAACATAGCAACGCCGCTTCCGGCAATACGGAACTTTGACGCAGCATTTACACAACAACTACACGTCCTTCTTCGGAAGTGCCACCGAACCCCCACACATTGTTTTCACGATTGGCAATGTACCTCGTCATAGGTCGGCTCGTCTTTTCAGGTCATCTGCATGCTACACTGTGTAGTGGTAGACCTTCTCGAGCGAGACTCTGACAGCCCATCAGACCTGTTCGGTAGCCAGTATCAGGCATGGGCAATGTGGATCAAGGGAGTCATGTGGTGTCAGCATATAGCATTTTGTAAGCTAGGAGTTAGTCTGTGGGTTCCTTTCATCTCATTCTTGTCAACAAATCTTAAAAGTAACATATTTCTTTCTCCGCAAATCGCATCTTCTACACGCATGTCATGCTTTGATCTATGTATTGTACCCTATGGCACGGCACGGTGCAATACAGCTGATGTTACTGACAAAGTCTCTGTGTGGTATGGCCGTCTGTTGGAGACCAGCAATCGCTAGACAAACCTGTGAGGCCAATATACTGGCCCAGAGTCCGGTAACTTCAACGCCAACAAGCTCTTCTCGTTTTCAGGCATTGCCAACCACGACAAGCAAGATATCAATACATCAAACAACAGGTCTTGATAGTTGGTCCGAATTATTTTACATGAGAGCAGGTTACAGCTCTCAAGTGCTTGGATTCCTTCAGCACTCGTCTTCTCTGCAATCCGACAAGTCCAACTGTCCACCACCATGGCTGAACTTAGAGCACCACATCTACCCAATGAGGTCTACCTTCATATCGCCAATCATCTTGCAGCATGCTCCGAGGATCATGAACTTTTCGGTCTACGCCTCATCAGCCAGATCTTCACTCAAGGTGTTGACGACCACTTTCTCCGTGTTTACTACGCCAATCGCATGTGTCCGGCCACACTTGAAGGTCTTCGCATACTTCGCTACATGTTCCAGGACCTTACCCTGGCTTCTTCCATCCAGAAGCTGACAATGGATGAATACATTGGAATTGGTTGCGTCGATATGGTTGCTTACGTGAAATCGATTCGGGACATACTGCAAGCCAAAGTTGGCGTTGAGAACAAGACGACTCTGACTGTCCGTTCGGACGGTGTTTCCAATCACCTAAGGATGAGAATGTTGGTTCGCATAATTCACGCGATGCATGATTTGATTATGAACAGCTCAAACTGTGCAATTGACAGGTTGGAGTTCGACATGTATGAATCGGAAAGAGGCACTGCACTATATGACCCGTATATTGTCGGCCTATCTGCCTCGCTCTTCAACGAACTTCTGCATCCTGAAGGATCCGGTCGACTCGATATTCTACTCCGTTTGCATGACAACGTCGACGAGACCGCCATGACCATGACAGTTAAACACACCAGAGCAGACCGCCGGTTCGAGTGCCTTGCACCACTCGCCATGGACCACTACACGGGTCTACTGGCACTTGTAAGAGTTCGTTTTTATCACTGCCATATTGCTGAACTGGACATACGCAATTGCTGCGTGGACTTTTCGTGGCTCGAGCGGTTTGTTCGCTATAACAGTACGACGTTGAGAAGCGTGGTATTGGAGAACATCAGAATGATCGAGGTTGACGGCAGGTTCTCTGAACTCCAGGCGGCTCTTCTTGATTGCTCGGGGCTCCAACACGTCCGATCTCACATACTGCATGATGACCAGTCTTCCAAGATTATCTTTATGGAAGTGTTCGAGATGCACGAAGGTGGCGGTTCAGGAAGGATGCGCGATTTCATTGAGGCTGCCGATTTCTGTCTGGCTGCTACTCCTGACTCTACTGGTACGTGAGAGATACAAGCTTAGGCCTTGTGATGATGCCTCTGCCAATATTGAACTAAGTTAATGCTTTGCTGTTGCACCCGTTCCTTTTCTCTAAAGTCGGACTAGGACTTAGAAGGAATTGAAGGATCTTCTTTGGATTATTACTCACAGTTGATTGACTATGAGTTTACCAGATCTGTATTGACGCTGATCGGGAGTTGTTTATACTTGAGATGGGGTTTGCGGGTTTATCATCATTGTTCAGAAGGCAGGTACATGCATCAGCCAGGCACGACCGCAAAGTTTCTCTCACTCTGTCCTTCCGAACACTTTCCAGTAGCTCAGCCGCATGCACAAACATCAAAAGCCAAGAATCTTACCTTAAGGCACAACAATGAGCTCTAGCTTCCAATCCATAACAGAAAACTGTCGTTTTCCATCTCCAAACACTACCTTGTGATTCAATCAACCTGCTCCAGAAGCTCAGAGACTGTTCCGCCATGTTTGCTGCATTGTCGTTCCTCAGATATAAGGTCACCAACCTTCCTCTGGATCAAGAATTGCCGCATATAATCTCAATGGTTGCGCCATGCAATTGTAGGCAACACGTCAAGACTTCGAGCCTTGATTCTACACGACGTGCAACTTTATCGTGTGCGTACCCTGTATGATTCACCACCGGATGTATGATGAATCAGATCAACTAGGAAGATGATCCAGAGGACTAAATGCGTTTATAGCACCTGTGACCTCCAGTCTGTCATCATTATCGTCTCTCATGGCCACATCTAGACGTTTTCCAGCCGAATAGAGGCACGATACTTCTGTCCCAACATACATGTTTACTAGGATAAACTCCTCGACAAGCTGTGTTTAGACAAGCATCTGGTTCTAGCAGTAACTGTGTGGCAGTTTTAGCTCGGAGTCAAGAGAGGATACGGAGGAAAGACAAGACAACAGATAGCTGATACAATCATTTGGATTCGTTCTTCAAAGACAAGGATTGGTAGTAGGTAGACCTACGATAGTCGTGCCCAGTTATCTCCGATACGCTTTTTGTGACAAAGATTGTCGTGTCTAAGCCACTCTGTTATCGCTAAAGTCTTGTAAGAAGATATGAAAGCGTTCGAATGACCGGATTCAGGAAAGGACTATGTGCGCTGTGATCGAGAACCCAGACGACGTCCCAGACAATTTCCCAGTGATCTCGGCATTCTAAAAACTCAGAAGCAACCAACAGATACCAACAGATACCAACACAAGACACACACATAGACGTGAACGACACGAGACAGAATAATATAGAAAGAACAATTGCAAGATTCGTAATGCCTCGTGGCCCCGTCTAATGTGTAATAGCTGGGTCTAATTAAAACAGAAAAAAGGGAAAAAGGAGAAAAAAAGAGGTAAGTCATGACCCAATCCAATGCCAGTCGGAAAATAAAAACGCCTCATCCATGTAATGCAAAACACGAAGCGGAAATCGATGCTTCGAAAAAGTGGAAAAGGTATCCGCTAACGCAAAGCGTTTATCATGTACAGAAGAAGAGAAGTGAAAAAGAGAAAAAAGACATTAAGGTGGTGCTATCCGATTTGATGGTGAATAGTCGTTGTAGGAGGTGGGAATATCCTAGGATGTGAAGATACACACAAGGGCCACAAGGAGAGCCAGGAGGGTCTTGTCGGTGGTCAGCATTTGGCTCGACGATTGCGCGGTCCCACTTGTGCTGGCACTGGCACTAGCGACGCTGCTGCTGCCCGATGCTGCGGCAGCTTGAACGCCTCCAGTGGTGGAGGATGCGGTGGCGGATGTACTCACTGTGGATGCTGCGCCGCTAGTGCTGGCGCTGGAGGTTTTGCTCGAGCCTGAACCGGAACCGGAGCTGCCAGAACCGGAAGATGTAGAGTTCGAGACAGTGACGGGAAGAGAACCCAGACGAGCACCGAGGTGTGCGATGACTGCCTCAGAGTCGCGAACGGTGATTGTTGCAGCACCATTGTTATCGAGGGCGACAGTCTGACCGCTTTGGTCCTGGGCGGTGCTGACAGAGCCAATGCTGTCACCTTCGAAGCTGAGACCGTTCCAGGTCACGTTGCTGACAGCATCAGCACCTCCAGCACTGAGATATGAGAGGAATAGGGTCTGGCCGCTGTAGTCGGGGAGCGAGATCTGGAAGTCGATGCTGCCCTTGTCGGTAGCAGAGGTGTTGACCTGCTGAGCGTTGATGATGACCAATGAGGATAAATCGTCATTGGCATATCCAGCGTAGGCACGGACATAGGAATTCTCGGTGGCCAGGGGAGCAAGTCTGGTAGTGCCGTTGCCCGAACCAATGAGCTGAGCCATGGCTGCCATGGCATAGTAGCTGGGACGGACATTGGCGGCCTCTCCATTGATGAAGATGGGCTGCCAAGGCGAGGAGTACGAGTTGTCGGTCATGTGCATCTCAACGGACGAGATGTTGAGAGTTGCACCGTAGCAGTAGAAGTTGAGGAACCACAGAGCAGCTCCGAAAGTGTTGCTGACATCCTTCAGTCCAATGGGACCGACGTTGGCCATCTCACGGAGGTTGTAAGGAATGCCGGTCGAGTGAGCGTATTCGATCTCTGTAGTCCAGTACTGGAACTGACTTTCGGTTCTGTCAAAGTCCATCATGATGTTGAGAGTGATGTCGTAAGTCGAGACTCCGACAAAGTAAAAGTAATCGTGCTGGTTCCATGAAGAGAGATAGGTAGTGCCGTTGTGGTCTTCGGAGATACCGGCGTCGACCATGTCCTTCAGGGTGAAAGTGGTCGAGATGGTCGAGGCCGTCTGGGCGGCCTCGAAGAAGTTGCAGTCCATTCCTCGCGGCTTCAGGACGTTGTTGCATACCGACTCAGCTCTTGCCAACCACTGCTGCGTGTAGATTTGACCGTTCCAAGTGCCGTTTCTCTGCAATTGCCAGCTTTGCAAGTACAAATCGGGCTCGTTGCCAATCTCGAACGAGTAGAGCGAAGTGTTGTTGAGACCGTCGACAACGGCAGCAGCTGCTTCATCAATGCGGTCGAGGTAATCGCCTTCATCGTAGGCCATGTTCAGCTGGAAAGTGATGGGCATGCCCTTGGGGAAACGCTCGAGAGCCTCGAGGTAGCCAGGTCCGAAAACCGAACCGTCTGCAGGAGTGGGCCCAGTCTCCTCTTGATTGGGGTTCTTGCCAAGGTTGAATGCATCGTAGGACGCGTCCCATACCATGTGGTCGCCAGTGTTGCCGCCAAGTCTGAGATGCGGAGGTGCGCCGGAATAGTTTGTGAGATGTTGGAGGAGATTGATGGAAAGTTGATTAGGAGTGTCTTTGCCAGTGAATGAAAACAGGTTGGAAGGCTCGATACCGAGGCCAGCATAGGAAGGACTGAGAACTTGTGAAATGCCAGAAGCTGCAGGCGCGTTGGCGGCCGGTGTTAGGGAGATGGCGGCATGTGCGATAGTAAAGCACGAGGCCGATAGTAGTAGCGAATTGATAGCCATGATGTATGCGAATGTAGAATACCCAACAAGCAAACGAAGGCGGCAAGGAAAACAGAAAGCGACAGGAAGCAAGACTGCTCTATTCGATATCGAAAAGTCCAGAGAGGCATGCGGCGGCCGCCCTCTACAAAAGGCTTCCAAGTCCGGCTCTCCAATCTTGATCGTGATAGTGCACGTCCATTTTATGACGTATCTGGGGCTCAAACGCGTCTCTACCAGCCGTCTCCCACACTTTGGAGGCTGCAAAACGGTCAGTCGAGTGGAGTCAAGACCATCAATATTTCTTGTTAGCTAGGCGCCGCGCAACCAGGAAATTCTCTAAGCGTCATATGGCCCTGATATCCCTTGTTTGCCCGCGCACAGCGATCCCGCCGGGATCATCGATCCGCAAAACTGAAACTTGGTTTACACGCGTACGCACATGCGCTCAACTGATTGACGCCGGGCCTCCGCATGTGTCAAACCAAGATGCGAATCCTGCAAAAGTCGCTTGGAAGTTGGCACAATTTGGGTCGAAGCAAGATGCCATGCTGTGCTACCTTGGTTCTTTCTCTCGATCTATATGCATGCGGTCCACGCCTATTTCTTGTCCCGCAGGTCATCTTAATTTAATATAATGTGAAGGCGACCCCACAGACCCTCTGCTGAACTGTTAGAGAAAATTCTTATACACAAGTCAGAAGAATCCGGCACGTACCTCTCGTCGCTCTTGGAAGTCGCTGTACAGCCAATTCCAAGCGTCTCGATTGCGACAGTCCTTGTGCGCTGAACCCGGCATAGTGTCACAGGCTGGCATCGTCTTGAGGAGAATTTCTTCCGATGCAGGGAACCACGGCTTTGGACGGGGCCAGTCTGAGAAGTGGACGAGTTTCGTCTCGTTCAACACTCTTTGGGGATCCCAGGTTTCGCCCTCATCCAGGTACCCGTCATGGGACTTTCGGCGAAACTCTCCAGACACCACCCAATGTTCGTTTGGCAGGATCATTGCATTGCCAGCGTAGAGGTCGTTGATTACTTCCATATCGTAGAACTCGTTTGAGGACGAGCGGCTGTACATGCTCTTCATCACACGTTTGAACTCATCCATGGACGGTTTGATCAGCAAGATTGCCGACGAAATTGTGTCAACATCAGGTAGCCAGTATGCATGAGGCGCCGCCACCGGATGATCGGGTAAAAAGAAGAGCTCATCAAGGGGCTGTGATAGGTAGGACAATCAGACGGGCCCTGACGTGAAAGTGGTGGGAGTACAACATACCTTCAAGATCGTGGCGTCCGAGTCCAAACTCAGGACTCTGTCATACTGTGTCTGTTTGAATGCCAACAACTTGGTAAAGCTCTCTGCCCATGTACCTTCTCCTGACTCGGAGTGCTGAGGTCTGACTGGTACGATATGAACCTTGTAATCATCCTGCGCCTGACGCAGGAACATGCTTTCCCATGTCTTTGGCTTGGGATACAATTCCCAATCCTGAGGGTAGAGCAGAACGCGATCTGCCTTACTTCCAAGTCTATGCAAAGACTCAAACATCATCAGACTGTTACAAAGATATTCCTTGTCGGTGACATATTGAACATATGCATAGCGTGTCCAGTCAATGCCATCGTTGGATTCCTCAGAAACCGGAGTAACATGTAAAGGCTCGAAAGTATGGCGGACAGGTTTTGGCGGCGGAGGTCTCAATAGTCGAATCAGGAGATATAAGCCTGCGGCGAGAGATATCCACTGCCAGAACGACCTTGAGCGGAGCGTTCTCTTCAATGCGTGCGTGTTGGCTTCGAAGCTCATCACAAAAACTGGAACCAGATAATGCGAACAGCGATGGATGTTGAAATTGAAAAAGCAATCGTCTTCTGGACTGTTCAAAGAAGCATCTGCAGGAGGGCTTCGGCTACTTCGGAGAGTGTCTTGGCTACCCAACTGGGTAAAGATCGGATGCTGGTGGGTGACCAGATCTTCTCCATCTTTCTGCGCTGGTGTACGGCAGACAGTCCTTAGGCTTCGATATGAACATCATAGAGACGTTCCATGCTGTTATTGTGAGATTATGGGAGTACAGGATTATGAGAAATATATTGTAATATGCGCAGGGCTAACTATTGTATGCGTGATGCCGTGTATTAAATGCTCCAAACCATGTTCCCCAGCAGGTAACACCTTCAGTCGTTTGAATTTTGCATTGGTCGTTAGAACTTAGGCACTGCCGTTCGTCTTCTCATTCTGGACTCCATCGGGGATCGTGGGGTCTGCCAATGATTTTGAGGGAGCAGGGTTGAGGATGTTGGTGGCATCAATCAAGGGAGCAGATGGGTTGATCTCCAGACCGAATCCAGGCTTATCCAAGACAGAGACGTCAAGGTAGCCCTTCTCAGGGATGGGCTCGTTGATGAAGAGGTTGCCGAATACTGGAAGAACTGATTGACCATCGGGAGAGTTGGCAAGGTACTCTTGGAAAGGCGAATTTGTTTGAGAGACGACAAAGTGGTAGCTGTAAGGACCACTGGCGTGAGGAACGACTGGAATGTCATATGCAGCTGCTTGAGCCGAAACCTTGAGCAACTCTGTCAAGCCACCGAGCCACATGACATCGGGCTGGAGAATGTCAACATGACGACCCTCAATAAGCTTGCGGAAACCATATCTAGTATATTCGTGCTCTCCAGTGGTGAACTTGATTGTGGGGTGAGCACGCTTCAGAAGAGCGTGACCATCAAAGTCGTCAGGAGAAAGGGTCTCTTCCCACCAGTTGATGTTGAGATGCTTGCACTTCTCGGCGAGCTCGATGGTGTAGGGCACTGTCAGACTCATCCAGCAATCGACCATCAGCGGGAAGTCGGGACCGACACTCTCGCGCATCTCAGTCAAGTACTCGATGTTCTTTCTCATGCCCTCGAACCCCTCGGCAGCGCTGTATGGAAGAGCGACCTTGCCGCCAAAGAAGCCCATTCTCTTTGCTGCAGACGGTGCAGGGCCAGTGCAGTAGAAGTTGAGTCTGTCTCTTGTTGCGCCTCCAATCATCTTGTAGACGGGTTCGTTCCTGATCTTTCCTAGCAAATCCCAGACGGCCAAGTCAATGACGGAAATGACAGCAAGTGGCAGACCCTTGCGTCCGTAGAACATCGAGGCGCGGTACATCTGATCGAAGAGGAGGTTGGTGTCACGAGGGTCTGAGGATACGTGTCAGTTTACGCTTTCAGCACTCAAGAAGTCGTAGCAACTTACCAGCGCCAATCAGGAATCTGTTGAAGTGCTCAGCAACGAGCCAGCATGCCGGTGGGCCACCAAAGCCGGTAGCAAAACCCTTCTTGCCGTCGGTAGACTCAATCTCGACACAGAAAGATCCAAGTACGTTGATACCAAAGTCGGTTCGTGACTTGCGGTACTTGTCGTATCCAGACATGGGAGTCGCGATCTTGGAGTCGATCAGCCAATGGCCACCCTTGACGTTGTGGTAGTCGCCGCCAGAACCAACGCCTTGAATGACGAAGGTCTTGACGGCCTTGATAGTAGGGAAGCTGTTGACGGAAGCCATCGTGAGTGTGTACAGCTAACAGTCTCGAGAGAATGGAAACAGTGAGGGGTAGGAGGGAAGGGGAGGAAAGGTAGAGTCTAAGACTTGGCCTGAGGTCTAGGGGGAAGCATGGTTATATGGCAGCCGCGGCAGATGATGGTGTCCTCCGCACATTCTCGTGAGCCTACCTCTGCGAGAGGTGGTACTACCGGCGGAAACATGTCGCGGCATCGGCTTTCTCAGACAATGATATCCCGTGGAGAGGAACAAGCTCGCGGGTAGTGCCAAGACGAAACGCAGAAGCGGGGCTCCTTCACCACAAACAAAAGGCTTCGGTCGCCTTCCCTCCGAGGCTTCTGCTCTTCAGACCATGGCGGCTCAAATCACCCCGAACGACGAGGCCTTGTCACCAAATTCGCCCAACCTCGCCCAACTACACGCTCGACCTGACACCGACGAACCTGCCGAGGACAGGGAAAATGGCCATGACGAAGTCTGGAGTGACGGAGAGGGCGAGGAGGAGGGCCCGAAGAGGAAAAGACCGCGACCATTGAGTGCGTCCTGCTCTATGAACCTAACACCACTCTTCTTCCTATTCCCACCAATCTTGCCCTGTTTTATCATGTGAATTTTCTCCATTCTGAATATATTGAATGTCTGACGATTCTGAAGGTGTTTCATGCGAGCTTTGCAAAATTCGCAAAGTTCGCTGTGACCGTGGCAAGCCATCATGCGGCTGGTCGGTGACTTTTACCTGTAAAGACGTGTATGTGTGCTAAGGTGGATCAGGTGTGTCCGGAACAGCCAAGTGTGCGAGTACAAGGAGCGCAAGAAGCCTGGGCTGCGTGCTGGTCAGTACCTGAGTCTAAGAACATCATGTCGAATGTCATCTAAATTTCTAAAGGTTACGGTAGAGAGCTGGAAGCTCGACTTGGTAATTCGCGCCAAAGCAGCTGTATTTCCATAACGTTGACATCTTGCAGACAAGTTGGAGAACGTGCTACAAGCACAGCAACAGCTCCTGCAGCACTTTACTTCGGTCATCCCCGGATTGACTTCCCAGCAGATCAACCACCAATCACCCTCAGCTCTTTCTACTGCACAATCAGTCGACCAAGGATCTCGCTCGGAGGCTGCCCTCTATATGCAGCGACCCGCTTCTTACCCCTCTGTCACTTCTCCGGCTTCTGCTATCACCAACACAGGATTTGGTGTGCATTCTTTGAATATCGCTCAATCTGGACAACAAGGTGAACAATATTCTCAGCAATTGCAAGATGCGCAGCAGCAGCAGCAACCACAACATGGTACGCCACATCCCAGGCTTGAGTCCCACTCTGAAGCACCTTATGCTCCGACCAATCCGCCTCTTGAATCTCCTAGCCTGAATATACCAGGCTCAGGTCAAAGTGGCAACCTGACAAACCCCCAGATGCAGATCCCCAGTCAGATGGCCACTAGCCAAGATGCGGAACTTCCACCATACGACCTTCTATATTCGCTTGTCGATCTGTTTTTCAAGCATGTCAACACGTGGGCCCCGATCTTGCACAGGCGCAGCACTCTAGATTCTCTTTTTGGAACTTCCAGTCTTGAAGAGGCCGATAGGATCCTCTTGCATGCCATTGTTGCGACAACACTGAGATTTTCGAACGACGTTCGTTTGACAGAACAAGCTCGAGAGCGATACTACTCGAACTCAAAGCAGAAAGTATTGCTTTACGGACTCGAAAACAGCTCCGTCAAAGCGTTACAAGCTTTGGTAATCCTAGCACTGGATATTGTCGGATGCTCGAATGGCCCGCCTGGTTGGAATCTTCTTGCTCTGATCGCACGTAGTGTCGTGCAACTAGGTCTAGCAGTCGAGACTACTTCAACGTCTGTATCTCCTCTATATCCCTCGATCTACACTCTCCGCGCAATGGTTCTTCCAGAGTCAAACGATTGGATTGAAGACGAGAGTCGCCGGCGTCTTTTCTGGATGGTGTATCTCCTTGACCGCTACGCAACAATAGCCACAGCTTTCGAATTCGCGCTCGACGACAAGGAGATTGATCGCAAGCTGCCATGCAGGGATGATCTTTTCGCGAGAAATCAACCAGTCGAAACCCGATGGTTCCACACGTCGGAGAGGACTGATTACAGCATGAACAAACCAGAGAATCTTGGATCTTTCAGCTACTATATTGAAATTGTGGGTATCTTGTCAAGAATACACCGCTTTTTGAAGAAACCGGTCGACATTGGCGACCTGTCGGACGTTGAGCAGTGGCAGCGTGAATACCGCGAACTCGACAGTGCTCTCAACAGTTGGAAGTTCACACTTCCTGGTGAATACGGGAACATGGCGCGCTTATTCAACCCCAACGGCAGCAGCAAGATTGTTAATTGCGTATGGATTATGCTGCACATCACTTATCACACGTAAGTCGGCTTTTTCCGCAAATTGATCCACCACTAACATTTCGAAGTGCCGTAATCCGCTTACATTCTTCTGCTGCATATCCAACCACAAGGTCGCCGATTTTCACACCGTCATTCAGTGCTAGCCAGAGATGTCACACCGCTGTCGAAGATATTTGTTCTCTCTGCACTTACGTCAGAAACAACAATATGATCACCAACCTTGGACCACATTTTGCCTTTTCGATATGGGTCGCTGCTCGCTTGCTGCTCGTTCATGGCTCGACAATCGATCATCAGGTCAATCCAGCTATATATCCTCTTGTCGAAACATTGAGGGATATGGGTCGTTACTGGAACGTGGCGGAAAGATATGCCACCTTGCTCCAGCGTGTACTCGATGAGTATAGTGAGTCTGAACGCATCCCTGTCGGCGCAAATGGCGAAAGAGTCACACCATCGACCGTAAGAATTCTCGCCGATATGAGACGGTGCGCCTACGATCTAGACTTTTTGATTTCCAGGCAACCACGACAGCAATACGGTGGTGGAAAGCAGCATGCAATCACCCCCGCACGTACACCAGCTCCACAAGATTTGGAATATCTAGACGTCTTCGACTTCTTCAACATGCCTCGTCTTCCTGTTCCCAACGACACATCAATCACGGCGGCTGGGAGCGGCGGAGATTTTCAAACTCCGGACCTGGGAACGAATAGCGAGTTCAACATCACCAACTTCATGCTTGATCCAACTTCTGACTGGTTCGTCCGAAACTCTGGTACTTAGACGTAACGTCAGAACTACTACTCGTCGATTGCGATCCTCGTTTCTCCATCGGTAGATGAGTAAAGCCAGCAGTAGACAGTGGATTGTAGTCGGCACTAGATGACCGTAATCGGCAGGCACCGGAGCGTTGTCCTTTGTACATGTACCTCGGCGACTTGGCAGAACCCCGATAATATCGAATTTCACAAATCATGAATCCTCACAATCAGGCGGAACGAGCTATGCACAACATGGTGGCTGTTTCTTCAACTGCGACCGTGTGTATGCAAGCAGATGCAGATGCAGAGCGTCTAACACACATCATGTCTGACGATCGGAAGGATGCTATGAAGTCAAATTAAGCCCCTTCGGCTATACTTGATCCCTTGGTGTCCTTTACGATGTGGTCATTCAGCAGGTCTTGCCTTGAGTTGCCGTATGCATGAGCTTGCGATGAATATGTTGCCGCACAACTGCTCGTGTTGAATTTTGTCACCACGCAAAGTATCGCCGACTTCCTGACATGCATGTGTGTATTGTTCTGTTGACACAAATCGGTACTTGAGTGGTTCGTTCTGTGAAACGCTTGATTGGACGAGTCGTCTCCCAAGGCTGCGCCTGTAGTTTAGTGGCCTTCTCAACACCTGAACCCTGTCCGAGTTTCCACTATTGCGATCAGGCGTTCAGGCAACCTGCGTATGTACGATATGCCGCCCCACTAATTGTTCGATGTGCTCGCAAATCACACGTAGGCCGTAAGCCGAAATATGATTGCGAGAACACAAATCGACTTTATCACTGCTGACTGTAAAAATCAAGCTGCGCCATCTATGTCATCATCATAATTTGAGGAGGCGCTTCGGCTAATAGCAATATGTGCAAGGCACTGGCCAGAACTACGGATCTCACCCACATGGCAACCTTGAAAAGCATCGAGGACCTGCAGCAGGTCTATCAGTTGCCAAGCGTATGGCTAGACCATGTGACTACATATGATCCAGGATCCGTCCATTCCGGTGATTTTCAAGCAAAGTACAGTCTCTGCGAAGACAGCTTGGAAAGCCTTTGCTCGTCGCTAAAGCAATAGGCCGGGCCAACGCAGATGCGGCCGCGCCGGCCGAAAGACCCTGTGACAGGTACCAGGAAGGAGCAACCAACGCGCAAGGGATTGACTCTACTTCTTATGTTTGCTGCCAGCATTTTCTGTTTTGGGTCAGAGGTCGAATGACCGAAAACGTCAGGGAAAATTGAAGATGAGTACAGAAATGTTTGTTATCCAATCTACTCACCGCACTGTCTTCGCTACCGTTTGTGTCGGCACATATCCCGGCCTACGCCTTTCCGCTTGTCAGTCTTCACAAACAGATTACTAAAGTACCTCGCTGTGCTGCCTTATCGTACTAAGATGCTCGCTCAGCATCCAACATACGTATGTCAGATATCAAACTCCGTGCACGTCTATCCAACACGTTCTGGTCGCCTGTCAGGAGCAATAGCATACAGAATATATACCATCATACAGACCCCAACAACATCCTGGGGACAGCAACCAAACTCGAAGCCATTACAAGCTTCAAAACCAGGAACACGCCTCACACAATCCGTCTATTGCGCCAGCCGACCTCCTACTGCGAGATGTGTATACAGGTCGTCGAACGTGAGTGAGGAGGGCTCGATCATCGATGGTCACGGCTGTCAACGAGGTGACTAACTTGCAGTTCAGGCTATGCAGTATGTCGATGCATCTATCATCGTCACTCGCTCGACCCATGCGCGGCATATGGCTCCCGTAGTCACGGCATCACCGAACGAATCGTCTTCGTCGGATACAAATGTCCGTCGCATACCAATACACGACAAACTGCACTACAGCATAATGCCCGATGCTACCCGTCTGGTAGCAACCCACCAGGACTTGGAGGCCACTTCAAGTTCCAGTAGCAGTTGCGAACAAGCACACCGGCCCGCACAGCCTATACTTGAAGTACATGAGACCTGCATATGCATGCACTCCCTGGTTGCAATGCGGGGTTTATGAACTTTGCCTCGAACTATGCATCAATGACACACGACGACACGACCTCCTGAGATGTACGACACATATCACCCCACCTATCTAATCGCTTGCATAACATAGCCTGGAGGTGTTGAACCTCGGCAGTTTCGATACCCACCCACCATTCCGCTGGGTCAACCGCGGTTCATTCGTTCTCTCTCCTTAGTTTCAACATCCTCAACATCACGGCCTTCATTCTCATTAGCGAGCACGTCTAGCTCCCTTAAACCACCTCAATATCTTTTTTTGGATCCAAACAATTCGATCCCCATCCAAACTCTTGTTTCGATACCATTTGTCGGCAGCAACGCAGACATCAACTGGTGTTTTCCTGATTATGCATCATTTTATTCACGGGCAACAGTACAGCTTTCCATACCCTCAACTCATATAGATACAAACAAGACTCCAGCAGTCATCCATGCTCTTTGAAGCGCTCCATGTCTCTCCTCACGTCGAATCTGATGTCACTTGCGACCGTTTGAGTTTGTTTCCATGTGGCCAGAGGAACACCCAGACTCCTTTGCGGACCACAAAAGGGCTGCATGATGTCTCTCTGTTTCCTCTTCTCTTCCTATACTCCATCACACACAACTCTCATCATCATGAAATCCATCTTCTTCCTCCTCGGCCTCGCCGCCATGAGCTCCGCCGCCGCTCTCCACCCCACTGACTCACAACTCGTCGACATCCCCGAACATGCCCTTTCGTAAGTCGCTACTCCACACTTGATTGTACTCGAATTTGACGTTCCCTTTAGCGCTGCACGCTCCCAGCCTTCATTGCAGCCCAGACAAGACTACGACGACTGGCATGAAGACCCAAGCATCCACCACAGGTTCACCAAGCAGGATGCTAAGAACTGCCATGAGCCTTGTCAGGTGAGCTATCACCACCAACTGAGGATATGGGAATGTATCTGCCTTTGAGCGGGGAGATCTTAGAGGGGGGTGATTGGGTGTTTGGAATGGAGTAGGGTTAGAGGGGTCCAGATGGCTGGATTGGTGGGAATTTGATGGTTCTGACAGTTTTTTCTGTAGACTTTGGAGGAAGGAGCGATTTTGTCGCCAGAATCCATATCCTCCCCTTTGTCTTTGATGCCTGCTGTATGCTGTCGCACTACCAGTACTATACATTTCTCTATGAGATATGTTCGAATAGAATTTCAGATCTCCCACTCATCTTCCGCTCGTCCTCCGCTCTTGTATCCTCTACTCCTCATACCCATCGAAATGCAAGACCCCTTTTAGCTCTCTAGCGTTATCTAAAGAAGGTACTAGTCTAAAACACTCCGACCACTCATCCCTCATAACCCCCAAATCAATCACCACACCATTTCTCTTCTTCAGCACCCCCACTGCAAAGTAGAGTATACCAACGAAAAAAAAAAGACTCGTGTAAGTAATGCTTTGTACTTCATGCTTGTGCAACACGATCGCGAATGGTCCTGGGCTGCCTTGATCCCAGTACTGTAACGGCGATGTGAGCGACGAGTCAGGCTGTTCTTTTGTATGTGTTTTTTTCCAAACACCTTGATGAGGATTATTTTGTACTGTCCCTCTGCAGGATACTGTATATGTTTCAGAAAGGAAAAGAAAAAAAAACAGGATCGATGGGAAACGAGAGAGAGAGAGGAAAACCAAAAGTGAATCCAGTGGAAGGAGTTGAAGATGAGACAAAAAATGGGTATCAAAAGAAGAAAAAAACAGACAAAAGAAAAAGCGACAGAGAAAGGCCTTTTTTTCTAGGTAATTTGTAGTTCCGTCGTTGCAGGGAGCGCCGAATCGCTGGAAATCATCTAATCTGCCGTACTAACACCTCGGTCAAGAGAATGTGCTTCGGGGTAATCGGGACAATCGAGCTCTCAAGCATAGTATCGAAAACGTCCACACAGCTTGTGTTTGCAAGACAATGTGAAGGCCTCTAGCTAAGGTCTTGAGTGTGCCGAAGCACATAAGACGGTAATGTGAAAAAAATGCAAAATCTTGACTGGCCGATGGAAACTGGTATGGGAGAGTAAGAGGGAGCAGACAGGTGTGCTAAGGCATCTTTTTGGAAATGGGGATATGACGTACGAAACAGTCTGACCCGAAGGCATCTTTCTGAGTAGGAGTTGAGAGGACATTCTGTGCCAAAGCATCTTTCAACAACAGACGACATACGAAAAAGCTGGCCCGAAGACATCTTTCAACAACAAACGACATACGAGATGGTTGACCCGAAGGCATCTTTCCGAAACAGCAGATGACATACGAGAAATTGTGCTTAAGCATCTTTCCGCATGAAACAGACGACATACGAAATGACGCGACAAAAGAGATGACTCACCTTTTCGAAAAAAGCAATTGAAACCTAAGAGTATGTCAGCTACATTGAGACCAGATGAATAAATAATGCACCTGATAATGAGTCCTGAATGAGATCGCCGATAATGGACAAGTACCGTTAGTACCGAATCCTAAAAAGCACATCAGCCATGATCAAACCCATAAACGGACAAATCTGAGGTTGGTGAACAAGACACTTCACAGGAGTGAGATGAAGGAGAAGAGGAGCATAGAGGGGGGACAGGACCTCTTAAAGCGCTGGCTGCTTACTAAGCAGATCAGTGCTTAATGACCATGTGTTAGGATTATCTCGCTGCTAAGATACTCTGTGTGACTGCATGCCCAAATCTTGCGTTAGTTTTCGACGAATGGTATGGAATCCCTAGCGACAAAGCGTCTGATTACGGCGAGATCCGGAACGCAAGCAGAAGGCCAAATTCCTGTTTCAAATGCTGGAAGGGAAGATGTCCGATCTGTTTGATAGCCTGATTCGATGCTACTAAATTAGGAAATAAGATGTTAATTGGTCTTGATAGGTGTGCAAAAGATACTGTACCGAACTGATGCGAAGCACGTCACAAGGTGAGCATGCGGTAAGGCGAGGACGTTAGTAACGGCAAAAGGGAAACAGCCAAAGAAGACAAGAGATGCAAATATGTACGTGCTATAGAAATAAGTAATGCAAAGTTTCTCCAAAGCCAAGCTCTTGATGTATATAATCTCTTTTGTGCTCTTATAGCAAAATGTTTGTGGAAGCTAAGTGTGTCTTGCTGGTTGTTTCTATACTGGTGGTGTATGTGAAGATGCTGGTGCTTATGCTGTCGTTGATCATAATTGTGGGCGTATCTTTGTTTGGGGGAGAGGAAGGTATAGCTGACGATCGGATGCGATGTTGTGTGTAGCGACGTACACAGTACGATTCGTTTTATGTTCGCAGGCTATTGAAGCTGATAAGTGCCGATAAATGTCGGCAGTCTTCTTCGCCGAGGCGTTGGTATAGAACGCCGGGGTGCAAGACTCAAACTTGCGTTGCGGTATGTCCGCTAGGTGAATTGGGCGCTAAGGCGGTAGTGGTGCTCGATACAGACGACTGGTTGGGGCGTTCAAAAGTCGTGTCTCGAGGCTGCTGTTTTGGAGGCTTTCGTCCAAGGGTCCAGAAAGTCCGAATAATCGGAGCCGAGAAACGTCGCACACCGAGAGAACTTGAAGGATGTGTGTATTTCTGTTGCTCGCCCGTGATAGACTTCGTGCTAGTGCAGCTCGTCTCAGTCGAGGAAGAGAGGATAACTTGTACTTGGCGACCATGTCGTGGACTTGTGATGCGGATCTCCTTCACATTATGGTCTGGACCTTGGACCACATGCCGTTCCACTGGGTTTTGCCAACGGTCAGGTCCTCAACATAGTCTCCAAAGAGCAGCGGTGTGCCCAGTGTATTGGAGATGATGCGATCACACCAGGTAAGATATCGGGAGAGGATAAGCCCATCTTTGCCGTTCGAAGCGATGACTTTGAGACCTCCTCTTGCAGCCACCATCCTCTTGAGTGCAGGCGCGTGTACATTGACAGCAATGTCTCGTTCGCTTCTAAGAGCCTCATTGAAGTATACGTATATCACCGTCATGATGACAGAGTCCGTGTAGGCGCGAGTCGGGTCAGTGATGGCTTTTCTGAGAGCCTCAACAGCTTTATGTCGTAGCCATTGGGACATGAATGGCTGCTGACGCATGGATATCGCATTGGAAGGCGGTGCCATAACACTGGTGTTGGACAGGACGGCGTAAAACATGGCAGGTTCTCGTTGGGCGATCGAGACTTGGAGAGGAAAGTCGACAAACTCAGTATTGCCTTGCTGACCCCAATCGACGGCGATCATGCCCATCCACACCTCTCCGATGCGAGTGCGGTCTGAAGACGTTAAGAATCAGTATAGAGCAAGACAGAGCGACGAACATGTGCAATGAGTTGCAAATGTTGGCACATGTGCATTTCGAGTTTAAGCAGACCAGAGGAAGAAGATCTCACTTACAGAACTGTACTAATGGTCCGAACGACTCCTCCCAGCGGACTGGAAATTGTTGAAAGGGATCGTGAGTTGAGCCTAGTTGGTGAGGCTTGAACATGCGTGCAGACTGAGATTCTGACAACATCAGGCTTGTGGCAGCAGCCAATGCGTGAGAATCCATCTCTTCTTCCTCATCATCTTCAACGACTCGAGGATTTTGAAGGTCAGGGTCATCCATTAAAGCGTCTGGAGAATAACTGGTTGATGGCGTCGAACGTGATGAGTTGGTTGAGTGGGAAGAGAAAGAAGTCGACTGAGGTAGAGACGGCACAGCTCTGGTTATGTTACCGTCGGTCGGCCATGATGGCACAGCAGGTATATTCCTACGCCGCGGTGGTGCAAGCAGAGCCGCCGGAGCATTTTCCGTGGTGGCACGAGGCAGGGGAGTTTGTGCGGCCGCGGCGATACTTTTCGACTTCTTCCTCGACTTCCATCCTTCCTTGGCTGCGTGAGATCTGATGGCACGAGTGGATGGTGACTGCTGTGGTTCGCCAAAAGTGATGAAGTTGAGGTTTCCCTGCCGCGGTTGTGTCGGTGCCTGGCCTTCTTGCGACGGCGGCTGGGATTGCGGCATGATTCCCCAACAAGGACGGGTGCCTGCGTTATACAAAGAAGGAAAGAAATTCAATCAGAACAGCGATACTCCCACGCGACATGGCTTTTCTCCCCTCCTTAGCCACTGATGTAAAGTCGAATCCTCACGTCCGGGAACCTCGCGGGCAGAAACTCATCATTAGACGATGGCTTTTTACTAGATCGCGATCACCCTCGGGAACGACATGTGCAAAACAGGGTCTTGATGGTCCGGGCACGCCGCACGCTTGCGTAGTGTAGGTTCAGCCAAGGCGGTGAATGACCCGCCAGTTGATAGGAACGCCATTGGAACGCGAAATCAACAAGTTCCGTCAAGCCACCCTGGACAATCAAGGCACAACATCTATTTCCCTGTACTTGAAGCAAACAATTCTCGGGTGGACCAATCACTAAAAACTAGCCAAAAGGCTTCTTGCTAACAGACGACCCTTTGGTGACCTCTTTGGCAGAACGACAGGACGAGACGACCCGTCTGTCGTAGCGAACGTGCGACCCGGGTCTATGATTAACTTTAAAATTATAGGGATGCGATTATGCATATATCTTTTCCTAAGCAATTTGAGGTCAGATTGACGAGGAGTAGGTCATTGGAGGAGAAATACGAGACTGGTGAATCAAGCGTCAAGGGCTCAAGTCTTGGACTCTTGGTCGAACTAAATGCTTTTGGGTCTACCGACTGTGACTGCTCGCTATCTTGGAGCTCTAATTAATTGTTTCTGTGAAGGATTGTCTATTATGACTTTCGTCGCCTATATGATCGCTGTCGGTAAATCGCTATACTCGTAATGGGAAAGGCGGATGGAGGACTTTAATAGCCTGAGGCTTGACGATCGTCTGCCAAGATCAGCATCGTTCTTGCTAGACGAATGGTATTGAAGACTCACAGTTGGCACCCATGGCCTTTCTCAGCTTCATGGTGACTTCTGAGTCCTTAAGATCGGTCTTGCTGTCGGTCTGAATCTCGATGGCATAGCTTCTCAAGACCTGCTTGACTTGACCGATTTGAGTGGTCATCTTGGCTCTGCGCATGACTCTAGTGTTGGGTCCTGGAGGTATACACGTCAGCCATCAGACCTCTCTTCAGTCGAAGCAAAAGCTGCAAATGCTTCCATCCAACTCGGCCTGAGAGTCACACGACAAGCATATGGAAAATCCATGACAGATCACGAGATATGCTCAGATATCACCCATCATCTCTTCCTCATCCCTGTCGTCTCCATTATTTTCCAACAACCTCAACAACAACACAGAAACCCAAGAAAACGGATAGTCAATCACTCACCACACCAAGAAACGAACACAAACTTGACCCTCTGCGACAACTCATCATTCCCCACCGTCATCCTCACAAATGCATACGCAGCCTCATCATCACCCAAATGCTCCACCATCTCCGAAATCTCTCCTTCACCGGTACTGTCCAATTTCAACGCATCAGAAGTGCCAGAAATGTATTTGAGGACCATCCATGTCGTTGCGGATTTGTCGGAACGGACGTCTTCGTAGGCGGTGGCGATTTCGGGGTCGCTGAGGAGGTTGTCGGCGGTTTGAGGCATTGTGAGAGGTTCAATTGATATAGGTGGGAGATAAGGATAGTGGATGGGGTGGGAGTTGGCGATTGGATGTGCGTGAGGGAGAGGATGGGAATTGTGTATATCCAGGGGTAAACGGCTGGGTAAACTGCGGTTGCTCTTTTGTAAGTCTGGAACGGGCTTCGTTCTTGGTATGAGAGTTCTTGAGAAGAGGTGGAATAGATGAGCTATTTGCTCCTTTTTGGTAATCTGCTTGACACAGAGATACGACTGACGCATCGCAAGCCTAACCATGGGATCTGAATGTTCTCTTCGACATTCTGGAGAAGGTACGTCTTTTTCTGCGTGATGGACGACCCATTCCCGCAAAGCTTTGTGACAGTTTACTGTCTCAAACACAATTTGTCGACAGCATAACGTACAGACGTCTGGGACTCGCGAAACTCGGCCGTGACATGAAAGCCGCTCTTAAAATATCATTCCACACAAGCGTCATCGACCATCTCGATATGTCTTTGAGTTATGTCAGCTCGAACACAGTGACAGGGTACAACCCTCAGCAACAAACATGGCACGTGCATCAAAGTCTGCCAAAGTCATGACGACTCGAACAACCTACACCATCGAGACTCTTATCATTCTGAAGTCCAGCAGTGTCAAGAGAGCAGAGAGACTCACTCTGCCGCTCTCAAACTCGGCTCACACGTTACTTCCACTCTCATGCAGTCCGCCAACCACGAACATGAGAGCCCTCAAAGCACAGATCATCCCCTGATCCCACTCATCAGAGACTTCATATACGTGTCATGTTCGCAAAATTCCATCCAACAGCCACAGAGAGCCCAGCTTTCACATCTTCCGTGGCGCAATTGGCTAGCGCGTTCGACTGTTAAGATTTCGCAAGAAATCTGGCTATCGAGAGGTTGACAGTTCAAGCCTGTCCGGGAGAGCTCTTCTTTTTGCTCTTTTTGAACATGTGTGGTGAGGTTCTGAGCCGGTCTGCGTACGAGTTCTTTTTATTGTGAGAGAAGAAGGTCATAACAGTCGAACGCACTAGCCAATTGCGCCACGGAAGATGTGAAAGCTGGCCTGTTGAGGGTCAGGATAGGTCGCGTTAGCGACCTATTGGTTGCAGGAAGGGAGGTGTTTGCACTTTTGGACGAGTCGTGTGATGTTGTGGCACAAGTCAGCTCTCTCCTTTGCTCATAGCCTTACGAGGCCTTCGGTATTCTTACCAACATGCAAGGTCATTTTTAACAGCTGTAGATGTCCACTGAAAGTGCTGTCCTCGTACTGCTCTCTTTGGACACTCACAGGGATGTCAAAAACATCATGCCTTTCTACATAGGGTCAGCAGGACGCTTTGACACACCGAGAACACCTTTGAGCAAGCACATTGACAGTGATCAAAGTAAAAGAAGTATGGATACAGTTAATGCAGATTGTATCACGAAGTTATAAAACCGCGCTCGTTGAAAAAGTTCGAGCGCAAATAAAGGACCGAAAATGCCCTTTTTCCATATTTCAGCGCCATGCCCGCTTCAGAGATTTGCCCTGAATTCAGAAAAGAAGAAGTAAAAAAGCAAGAAGTGTCATCCTCCCCTAAAAGCTAGCTCCCACGTAAGATCTTTCACGCGAGAATGTCGTGTGTGTGGATCAAACGAATCAGATGAAATCAAGCAAAGATCATCTAAACTCATCCATAAACTCCTGGTGGAACTTTGTGATTCTGCCAACCCACTCGGTACCAGGAGCAAGGAAAGTGGTTCTGAAATGAAGTGTTCCCTCCTTTTGACCGAATCCACTACCAGCGACGACGCAGACACCAGTGGCGTCAAGAAGTCTCAAGCAGTAGTATTCATCAGGCTTTCTACCCTCTTGCTTGGCCTTTTCGATGGCCTTTGTAGGGAGGGTGATTGTGGGGAAGAGGTACATGGATCCGGCGGGTGATTGACAGTGCACGCCTTCCATTTCGCGGAAGGCTTCGTAGAGGGCGGTGGCGCGCTTTTGGAGGCCGGCGAAGATGCCGCGTTCTTCGGTGTGGTAGGTTTCGTAGGATGGGTCGCCTTCGACGGGGGGTTCGACCATGAGGGAGACGAGGCATTGACCGATGACTGGAGGGCAGAGCTGGATGCTGACGTACTTGTAGATCTGCTCGGTGACCTGGGTTGAAATGTTAGTTGTTGCATTCGATCAGCGAGTAAATGATCAGCAACTCACCTTCTCGTCAAAGCCGACAAGCTCAAAGTAACCACCACGGTGACCGCACTCTCCAATCATACCCTTGCTGATACTGTGCAAGCTGACAAGCTCAAGTGTGTTGAACTTGCCATCCTTGTTCTCCTCGCTTTGCTGTAGCTCTCTAAGACACTGCTTGAAGCTGGTGAACTTGCCCTCGAATACGTTGGTTTGGTAGACTTCATCGGCCATAACAACCAGCTTCTCCTCGGCAGCAAACTTCAAGACAGACTTGATGTCCTCGATGGAGAGGGAAGCACCGGTAGGGTTACCGGGGTTGATGATGACAATGCTGCGGACGTTTGTGCCCTCAGCCTTTGCCTTTGCGAATGATGTGCGGATGGCTTCGAGGTTGGTACCCCATGCCTTCTCTTCCTCCAGTTCGTAGGGTACGCACTTTGCGTTGAGAAGGGCGAGGGTTGCGGTGTAAAGAGGGTACTGAGGGATGGGAACGAGAACACCAGAGTTCTCGTCTGCGCACATGACATTCAGCAGGGTGCTAACACCGCCAGAAGCACCAGCAGACAAGAAGATGTTCTCAGGGTCGGCAGGATAACCATCTCTCTTCTCGATGAAGTTGGCGACACTGCGACGAATGCCAGCGGCACCCTTCGAGGCCGAGTATGCTCCCACGCTCTTGACATCATCCAACAACTTCTTTGCGCGCTCGAGGGCGTCAGGCTTGTAACCAAGGGTCTTGGTGAGGACGTCGGGGTGTTCGAGAAGGAGAGGGTTCTCCATCAGTGACAGGACTTGGCGGAAGAAGGTAATCGGCTTCTGGTCGAGTTGTTGGGGGTTGCCGATGTTGGCCGAGATGATGGTGTCGAAGGGTAGTGAATGATCGCCCTTGCTGAGTTGTTCGCGGTACTTCTCACTCTTGATTGCCAGTTCTCCACGGACGGCGTATTCAGCCTCGACGACATTCTGATTGATGTTCTCGAGAGTCAATCTACGCTGACGAGGGGTGGTCGAGAATGCGCGAGTTGTCTGGGTTTGGAGCCATGCCGGCAGAGGGAGCGAGTTGATCAGACCTGTTGAACCCATGACTGTGGTTCTTGATCCTGTAGAGATTGCCGAGCGTGGGGTTATGTATGGGGAAGAGGAGGATTGAGATAGGGCAGCATATGTAGACACGCGATGCGGCACAGAGTGAACCCCTCCAAACCTTGTCGCTCTACCCACGGCAATCTTATATGACGACATCGTCACACGATACAAGTGAATGAATGAATGATTGGGGGAGTCGGCAAGTGAGGGAATCTGGTGACTCTAAGCTGGCCTCACTCGAGTGAAGGAGGGGGCCAAGGCAATCAGCCTAAAAAACAACAAAAGATAAGAAAATCGACATCTTCACATGAGTCAACGACTCTCCGCGACTCCTCCGAGGGCGGATCTCCTTCGGTAAACAACGCCTTAGGGCGGCCCGGCAACCTGCCGATATCTCTGCCGTGCGGGGTATCTTTCCCGGCCCCTATCTTATCGCCACATCCCGATGTCTGAAGTCCGTCGACTAAATCAAGATACACTCCAAAGAGATTTGAAAGCAGTCTACCAGCGCGTCGCGAGGTAGCAATGATACGTGTCAACTGTGATACTCTAGACCTTTCAAGTCGCTGATTCAGCCAATGAAGTTTGCTGGAATATCTTCGACCAATTGAATGTCTACACATCTCTTGCCTCACATCTAACCAACGGTTGAGGCTAGGACACGAGTGAGCTCAGTCTCCGTGAGTCCTGCAATACTACACAGCCAGCCGTTGAATCCACCTCCGCACGATATCCTCTCGGGCAAGCAAGCATGTCCAGTGAGCATCAAGTCCGATCACTCTTGAATTACCTACATCGATGGAGAGGACTTAAGAACCAGTAAATGCTGTGCTGGCATGAAAACGCTCACTTCGTTATCTCTCATGCGTTCTGCAGGATTTGCGTTGATGAGTCCATGTGATGCAAGGGCTTGAGTTAATGGTTTGATGTGATTAGGAGAAGGCTGCTTTGATTGATGACAATCTAACCATTTTCAGAAACTGCCTTGTTCTCCTTCTTTTGACGGCGATGAAGTCGACGTGGAGGACAAACATCCGTAAGCCCTTTTCCCTCATCCAATCGCTGAAACAGAAAGAGGATCAAATCATTTCCCTTGCACAATTCTCGAAATGCCGACCTCCTCTTTTGATTGCCCAATAGGAACCAAGCTTGACTGCATCGAAGAGGTGCGATAGGCCAGGAGACACTTATCTGTTCTTGTTCCAGCCATCAAAGGACTTCCACATGTTGAAGCCGTGGACGGCGACTCCAGCGGCGGCGGCAGCACCGACAGCAGCAGTACCCTGAACGCAGCCGATGACGATAGGCGTACCCCAACCAGCCATGGCAGCAGCAGTACCCTGAACGCAGCCGACAACCACAGGTGCACCATAGCCACCCATGGCAGCACTCTGCAGGGTAGCGAACATAGCATTGGCTCCGAAAGTGGACTGGTAAGCAGCGGCGATCGAACCTATCAGGATATCAGCAAACAAGAAGCAAGAAATAGACGGCAGTTGTCTTACCAGTGGCAGGTCCGGCATGAGTGAAGCCCAGAGCGCCGAGGAAAGGTGCGGCAACGGACATAGGGTAGACAAGCATGACGATACAGACGACAAGAGCAGCGGCGGCAAGCGCGATGAGGGTGACATGGCCGGTGCGAGTCTTCATGGCTTCATCGAACAGCATGATGATGGTTCCAGCATTGAGCTCACGACTTCTGGCCATGTCGAACAGATGTTCGATGTCACCAGAAACGGTTTTCTTGATGCCGTTGATGATGTGTTCAGGGTTGAGCTGATGGAAGAGTGCGCAGATGTGCTCAGGGACATTCTCCGGCTCGGAGGATTTGTTCTCGTCAGACATTGTAGGAGAGTTTTGATGAATAGGAAGGTGACAGAGGGCGATGATGATGATGATGGTTTCGTTGATGCGTGATTGAAATGTCTGGAATTGGGAAGAGGAAGAGTCAGAACTTGATAGAATCTTTCTCCGAGTCAAACGCGTTCCGGAAAGTGTTGTTTGCAAGAGAGGCCCTCTCTCAGAGAACTCCAGTCCAAGTGAAGAAAGAAACCATGCATTCATTCGACCAACACAACCTCACGTAAGTACCAAATATCAGTCCCCTCAACTATCATTCTCATACCCCTTCACATCCCCCTCCACCTCCACTTCCACCCCTTCTCCCCTCCTACGCAGCAACACCCCCCCAAATCTCCCTACTCAACGTCGAGTTCTTTTCAGTCACAGCCCTAATATCCCCAAACTGCCTCGCCATCAAATCACTAACCATCCTCCCAAACACCACACTCCCATGTACATTCAAATGCGTATGATCAGTAGGGTTCAAATTATACTCCCACGCCGCATCCGGCCCGATCTCGTTGCAATAATCCGTGCTCGCGATATTGAGATCGATGTGACGGGAGCGGGTGGTGTGGGCCGCTTGTATCGTGATATTACGCTGAATAGCCAGATCTTGCTTGATAGTAGGAGGAGAAGTGGCAGCGTAATTACGACGAGTCAAGGGAGTTACAAAAATCTAATCACAACATTTCAAATAAGCATGCGTCAAAAAAAAAAAAAAAAAACCAGCAAAATCTCAAAAAGGGATGGAAGAAGACAAAAGGAAAGCAAGCACAGCACAGCACACTTACAGCTATCCCTCCGACCTCTTGAACTTCCCTCCCAAACCTCTCGAGATTACTTCCATATTCCGTCACGTTAACCCCACTGGTAACCTTCTGATCGTTATGTCCGAATTGAATAGTAACATAAACGGTGTAGTTTCCAATCTTTGTTTTGGCTTCCTCGATAACTTTCGCCCAATCACCTCCTTCACGGAAGGATTTTGTCGTGGCGCCGTTGTGTCCGTAGTTGTGGCCCGAGGAGCCTTGCCGGAGAGTGTGGTTTAGGAAGCCATCGCCCCAGCCGCCGCCGTTGGCGCTTTGGGTGGCGGTGGTGCTGTCGCCGGCGAGGAGGAAGTAGGCGGGCTTGAGGGTGGAGAAGTGGCGCGGTGATGCTGATGCGAGGATGGGGAGGAGGGACAAGAGGAAGAGTACGGGGCGGAGGAGAAAAGACATGGTGGATACTTCCATGGAAGCAGTGTTTAGAAGGGAATCAATCTTGTGCTTGTTGCCTTACTTCTAATATATATATGTTCGCACCTTGTCAGTCTGAAACGCAATGCAAAAAGGCACGAGATGGGGAAAAGAGAGAGGGGGTCTGTGTCAATAAATAAAAGATATATTTGTTCCTCCAATCAAAGCTTCAAGAGCTCGGTGTAGTTAAAGCCCGGATCTTCCACTGCGAAAGAAAGTGCAACATGCAAAGAGAAGAAGAAGCACACTTGTGACGTTATTGACAGGATAGATCTGCTCAAGAGGACGATCTCTGTCTGCGGGGAGTGATTGTTCCGGAGGTGGGGGAGAAGCTGGGGATATCCGTTGGCTGGATCGGCTCATGTTGTTTAACCGGTGTTTGAGGATGGGCGGTCCAAAGCCCTAGAAAGCCGCAGCATCTAATTGCTAGGCAATATGCAGGAATAAGCTCCGGTGTCTTGGTATGCGCTGTTTGGTAAGATCGACTTGCATACCCCACTATGCAAATACGGAAGGTGATAGCAAGTTATGCTGCCATGGTCAGGACTTGAAGATAACCAAAATCCAAAGCATCGGTGACTTGGTGCAGTATTGATAGCTCCAAAGAGCTGTTGTAACCAAACATCCAAGCGACTCACTCTGAGCAGACCTAACCTCTACGTCTGGATCTGACGGCTGGAGGAGTACCATGAGTGCCAGTGATCTCAATAGTCTTTCTGCCATCATCGTACAGACCACGTTGGATCTCAACCTCTGGCTCTGTGGTCTTCTCTTCAACAGCAACAGCCTTCTCTTCCTTTTCCGGGCGCTTTGTGCCAAAGGGAGGATCGAAACGCTTGCGGAGAGCCTCGATCATCTTGGCGAACCAGTACCAGTTGAGCACGTTGAGCACGATGTTGGAGGCAAGGTAGCTGAGAGCGAGCCAAGCAGGAAGTGTACGAGCGCCTGCGTAGCGCATGATGTCTTCAGATCCAAAGAATGGCTGGTCTTGGGGGGTGACAGCTGCTGTGGGTTGGTCGAGACCATACTTTAGGCCCAGGTTTTGATCAAGTCCGACAACACCACCATTCTGCATAGCGATCCAGATGTCCTTGAAGACGAGGACAGAGTTGACTGAGCCCCAAACAAGGCGGCAGAAGAAGAAGGTCGAGATGAGGATGATGCCGTTGATGAGCTGGTAAATGCTGCCTGTCATGTTGAGCTTGTCCATGAACCAGTGCATGTTGAGAGCGGGAGACGAGAGCTCGTAGAGGATGAAGACGGGGCCGTAGTAGTTGAGGAAGGGACGCTACGAGGAGTCAGTCAGTGCGAGCTCGAGGTAGAGGGATAAACAGGAGGAGGAGGAGAAGAAGAAGAGAGAAGAGAGTAGCTTACGAAACCGAGGGAGAAGACGGTGCAGGCCGAGATGGCGTGCATCAGCATACCGACACCGAAGATGTCAATGTGGTATGTACAGGTGAACAGGTCCCAGATGAAGTAACCTCCTGCCAGACTCTGCAGGAAGCCTAGAGCACCATCGTAGCCCCAGATCTTGCCGGCCCAGTTCATGCTGTTGCGCTCAGTGTCGTAATACATGATCCACAGAGCAGTCGTGTTGACCAGCAAGCTCTGGACCATAGATACAACGTGTACATCCCAGTTGATGCGTGTGCGCCGGTTGAACGAGTTGTATGCTTGAGGGAAGAAGTGACCAGACAAGGCGGGCGCGACGACGACGTTGATGGTCTGGTAGAAGATAAGGGCGATGATGATCTCGTGGATGTGCAGCGGCAGCGTGGGTAGCGACATCTTGTCCGCCCATGGCTGCACGGCTTCCGAGAGCCACTGCGGCGACGAGATAGGAAATGGGTCGCGCATGTTCAAAAAGTCTGTTGGCTATGGTAAAATGTGCATGTAGGTCGAGGAAGACAAAGGGAGTCGGTGTACAATTAACTCGAGCCAGCTGCCAGCAGTCAACAGCGGGAATGACGATGAGTCCAGGCCTCGGCTGATCCTTGTCCCATGCGACGCCCATTTCCTGCAACACAATCAATCACACCCATCACTTCGGAAAGGAATGTTCATCTGATATGCATCATTCGCTTCCTGCCGTCCTCGTCACGCGACAATACCAATACATCTGGTTAATAGTACAGTCGTGCCTCAGTCGTGCCTGATACTCGCGAACTGAACACGACTTCAAGAACAATGTCTTGACGAAGCAGAATGAAGCTCGAATTTATGCATTTAACTGCACTTCTGCCTAGTATACCTAGTCTTCGAAGCCTTCAAATTCCTCCTCCTCTCCTTTTTGCCTTACAATCTCAATCATCCTCTTCAACTCTTCTTCCTTGGCCTTTTCTTCCGGCGTCAAGCCCTTCTGCCTCTCATGCTCACGACGCGCCAACTTGATTTCGCGACGTGTGTCTTTGGTCGTCTTAGCATCCTTCTGATTTGTCCATGCTCGGTCCTTCCTCCTCTCTTCCGGCGTCTTGCCATCACCTGCTCGTTTCTTCGGACCTCCACTGGCCTTGAGCTTCTCCAGCTCTTCCAGTCTGTGCTCTTCCCGTTTCTTGTCGTTGTATGAAAATGTGTCCCAATCGATCTGCTGACCGAGCAGCTTATCTCCTTGGAACTTCTTTAGTTCGGGCATCCTGGGAAGTCGAAGAAGACCCCAACTTTGACCCAGCTCCTCCCAATCTAAATCTTGAACCCTGAAGATACTGCTTGCTGAGTGCTTGCTATATGCTTGCACCCAACTCACAAATGCCCTCTGTGCCTTGTCATGTAGTGCTCGGTCTGATATCAAGACCTCCCGGATCTTTCGTGTAGCCTCGTTTGCCTCCTCTTCTGTTGGTTCAATCGCTGGTGATGTGAGCGGTGCGATGGGTGTCTTTCGGATGCGCAGAAACTCGATGTAATCCTCCTCTTTTCCTTTGCTTAAAAATGTAACAGCCAGACCTCTTCTTCCTGCTCTTCCTGCACGTCCACATCGGTGGAGGAATGTTTTCGGGTCGCTGGGAGGGTCGAGTTGTACTACGAGATCGACTGCAGGAATATCCAGACCTCTCGCGGCAACATCGGTGGTAAGAAGGATTGACGAGTCTATCGAGTTTACGAATCTGCCAAAGTTCTTTGTGCGTACGTTGGGTGGGTGCTTGCCATGGAGCGGGACGATTTTGAACTGTTTCGGGAGGACTTCAGAAAGTACATGCTGATAGTGATCGACCGTCGCGCATGTCGAGACGTACAGGACAGTCTTTTGAGGAGTGGTAGGAAGTTGGGTGAGCAGGCGACTGAGAGCTGGTAATTTCATGCGTGGTGTAGTCGAAAGGTATGCCATCTGCAGACTGGCAGGTGTACGCTTGTCGTGAGCACCGGAGGCACTCTTGACCTTGACGGCAATTCTGACAGGGTTTCTCAATCCCACGCGAACGAGCTGGTCCAAGGCTTCAGACACACTGGCACTGAAAAGTCCGGTTCTTCTTTGTTTCGGCAGTCTCGAGAGAATCTTTTGCAGAGTGTCGCTGAAACCGAGATCGAGCAATCTGTCGGCTTCGTCCATGATCAGAAGCTCGAAAGCAGACTGCGGGCAATGTACGTGGGGAGATGAGAGGAGCTCTAGCAGACGGCCAGGAGTAGCGATGAGGAGATTCGGCGAGGTTCGTAGGAAAGCGGACAGGTCTTGGGCGGGAGTTGTAGTACCTCCAAGGAGCAGTTGCGGGACGACCTTGGGGGTTGATGCGGGAAAGGTGGGTCTGGGAGGAGCGTTCGGGTCGGTCATCTCTTCGTCTTCGTCGTCTTTTGGTCGGATGGCGGCAGCGGATGGGGCATGGAACTGTAATAGCGACATGAGGACCGAGTGGATTTGTGTCGCCAGTTCTCTAGTCGGAGAGATGATGATTGCGCCGACATGGTGCTTCTTGATGGGTTCGTCGACTCGTAGCAGACGTTCAACAGCTGGGATAAGGAATGACAAAGTCTTGCCACTACCAGTGACGGCCTCGACAACGACATCCTTGTGTCCCATGAATAGCGGAATCGTACTCGCTTGTACTGGCGTCATGCGCTGGAAGCCCATGCTGGAAATGGCGTCCAGCATCCATTCTGACAGCGCTGGTGTGAGTCCTTCCCATGCTCTTGCTGTCGACTTGTCCGTCGTCTTCTGATCTGCTGCCTTCTTCTCCGCTGCCATGTTTGGGTATAGTTGGTTTTGTGACGGAGAATTGACAAGACATGTTTTGCGCCTCAGTAAATTTTGGTCAAACATGATGCAAACTCGACTTCCTTCGGCTGCACTTGCCCTGTGAAATGCGGCATTCTCGCCCTCACCTCCGAGATGTTCCAATCCTCCACTCCACCTTGATGTATCATGTCAAACCCAGACACCTTATCTCTGGCTGGAGACATAAGAGATGCCCTGACCTCTCTGTCTCCAAAAGATCCTATACATGAATGTGGTTCTGCTCCATTGCGTATCATTCAACAGCGCCCTGACGACGTGCTAGCCCTGGCACATGAAAAACTCCATACCTGGAAGTTTGAGCATGTCTCTATCTGTTGGAGACGTCTGTACGAGGAAGCGAGTCTATGGCAGGCTGTCAATATTCTCAAGGATCATGGCGCGCGTGGTCAAAAACGCAAACGCGACTCCTCACCACCACCTGATCAAGACTGGATTACTCGCATCGTCCATGTCCTTGACATGGCGGTGATCCTGACAGGTGCTCCTTTACGTCGTCAACTCATACTAAGTACTTTCGATGCTTTACAACCTTTCCTTGATTCAGATGAACACAAAGGCATTTCCAGCTCCTTTCCTACCACCCCAACCACCGAACTACAGAATGACACCTTCGCTCGTGTAGAGAAGCTTGACTTTCTACAGTTCCAGCAGCACCTCGACACGAAAGCTACACCAATCATAATCAGCGGTGTCATTGAAAACTGGCCTGCAATAGCAAATCCCAATCGACGATGGAATGATCCATCATACTTGCTCAAAGCTACCCTTGGAGGTCGTCGACTGGTGCCGGTAGAGTTGGGTAGAAGTTATACAGATGAAGATTGGTCTCAGCGAATCATGACGTTTGCCGAGTACATGAAAAATTATCTTCTACAGCCAAAACAAGAAAAGACTGGCTACCTCGCTCAGCACGATCTTTTCGCTCAAATCCCAAGCTTGAGCGCTGATACAAATACACCAGACTATTGCTATACAACTCCTCCACCACCTAAAACTCTCTCTTCTACAGTCGAGGTCGAAATTTTGGAAGAGCCATTGCGTAACGCTTGGCTAGGTCCTGCAGGCACTATCAGTCCGTTGCACACGGATCCTTATCACAACATCCTATGTCAGGTTGTAGGTCACAAATACGTTCGTCTCTATGCGTCATCAGAGACACCAAATCTGTACCCACGCGGCATTGATGAAACTGGGGTTAATATGGAGAACACGTCACACGTCGACATATCGCTTGCAAAGACATTGTATACGCCTGATCAACAAAGCCAAGCAGATGAAGAAAAAAGAAAGGAATTCGAAGTGCAATTCCCCCTGTTCAAAGGCGCAAGATGTATAGAAGGTGTTCTGGGACCAGGAGAGTGTTTGTACATCCCTGTAGGATGGTGGCATTATGTGGAAAGTCTTAGCACTAGCTTCAGCATGAGCTTTTGGTGGAATTGAACGAATTTCCAATCTTCTCTTAAAACCCTGCTCTTCCTCCGAAAAAATGAATGAACCGTGTATCAAAGCTCCGTGGCTTGCAATGGGGGGTATCGATGCAAGAAACTGACGAAAAAAACATCAAGAATTAAACCAACCACCTTCCCAGCCTGATCTTTCCTGTCGCTGTTTCTTAGCGCAACCACTTAGTCCAACTGATGTCCACCTTCTTGTCTGGTTCGAAAGAGACACAAATGTCTAGAACCCCCGTATCTCCTAGTTGGCTCTGCGCCAGCTTGAGCTGAAATCTCTGACTGGTGCAGGTTTCTGCTCGGGCTTCTGTTCAGACTTTTGTTCCAGGCCTTGCTCTACGACGACCTTTCTGTTGGATCTCTCTCTAGCCATGTTGACCTTGAGCTTGCTTCCAGTAGATGTCGTGGCTCCATTCACTGCCTTAGCAGCCGCTTGCGCATCCTCAGTAGTGGGGAAGTCGACGAAGCAGTAGTGATGATCGCCAGGCAGACTTGCAGTGGACTCGTGAGGCGAGATGATTTTGCTAACAGCCTCGATCGGGTAGTCGCTGAAGAGTGCCTTCATCTCCTCCTGGACGGTCTCCTGACCATCCATTCGCGGCAGACCTCCGACGTAGAGTCTGCGTCCATTCTCCAGAGGTGCAGTCCAGTGGGATGAGGCATCATTGCGTTCCCAACGGTTGAAAACATAGGAATCACGTTCGCCAGTCTTTGAAGGAGTTTCGGCACCATTGGAAGCAGAAGGAGTGCCTCGCCAGCTGCGCTCAGCAGAGAAGGGAGATCTGGTAGAAGTACGCAAGGGAGTGCTTGTTCCATTTGCGCCGCGGGTTTTGGGAGTGTGCACATTGACTCTGAGCGGACGGCCCATGAAGCTTGCTCCGGGAAGCGAACTGATAGCTCTCTCGGCCTCTTCTACCGAGAATAACTCTGCAAAGCAGTATGAGGGATTCCTACCCGTGAAAGGATCGGTAGCCATATCCAGACGCTCGATTTGGAATCCGGCTTCCTCCAGGTATTGTTCCACATCTTCGGCTTGCGCAGCGTAAGGCAGGTTTCCAATATAGATGCGCTTGCTGAGAAGCGATTGTTCTGAAGTCTGTTGATGATCCATGATGATATAGTAAGTTCAGTAAGAGCAATTATTCTGATGATATTGAAGTGATTTGGTGGTTGTAAAAATTCGTAAAAAGTTGTAAAAAAGTCGTTTTGGGAAGGCTTCGAGAAGAAAGCTTCGGAAGCTCTTCCTCTCCACAAACAAAACAAACGGCCACTCAAATCTAGACCGGCTCCGCGGCTTCGATTGGGTTAGAGCTGCCCGTTGCGAACAAGCACTGATGGGTTGAGGTCCGAGGATGTCTGCACAGGAAGGCTTTCGTCAAACGTTTTGCGCATACTGCATTCCCATCTCTGTCGTGCAACCAGTGACGGAAAGATTCTACGCTGGACTTAATGAGGCTCTAGTGAATCGCGATCGACCCCCTCTCTTGACCTGCATGCCAAACGGATGAGCTCGGCTACGATTCAGTGACACCCAACTAGCTTGGTCAAGTGTACGTGGTGCAGACGCTCCACGACGTGTCGCAAACTTCATCACCCAACTTCATGGCCTCTTCCATGCTTTTCGAGTCCACTTCTGGCTCACCGGAAACGGATCGCCATCTTCAATTGGTACAGAGCGTGGATTGGTCCGCGACATCCATAGGCGCAATCGATGATTGGCCACCGGAACTCTTGCTTCTTTTTCATCTAATTATCCTGGACCCACAACCTCGATTGCTATTGCTTGGTCCGGATCACACATTACTATACAATGAGGCCTATGCTGAGCTTGTTGGCGAACGCCATCCCGCAGCTCTTGGCCGTCCAATTCGGGAAGCCTTCCCGGAAACATATTCCATGACCTTGTCGATTGTGGATGAGGTCGTTTCTACTGGCAGAGCATCTGTGGAAAAAGGCTTCTGCATGCCTCTGATGCGAGATGGCCGTCTTCTGGAAATTCACATGTCCTGGATCGTTGTGCCTTTTCCAAAGAAAAGCTCACTCACTGGCTTCTCTGTTATCCTTCGCGATGAAACAGAAAAACGCGTATCGGATAGACGACTCCAGACATCTCACCAGTTGTCTATGGCTCTGACTATGGCTAGCGATATTTCATCTTTGTGGGAGACTATTCTTGGAAGCTTGAGAGACAGAGATCATGATTGTCCATTCGCCTTACTCTACGCTCCAGAACCGGATGCGAATGGCAATGACGAATTATTCTTCCAAATTCGGGGCTCGGTTGGCGATTTTGAGAACAACCCGGTAGCGGCAAACGTGCTCAACTTGAGCGGCACCAGCAACGATCGTCTAAACCAGAAACTGGGTGCAGCTCTAACTTCGGAGGAACCAATTTTACTTGAATCTGAAGATGGCAGTCTTCCTAAATCTTGGTCAAACGCAGCATCCACCCGTGGTTGGAAGGATGCTTGCACAGAAGCTGTAGTCATTCCTTTACAATCAAATCGCTACCACAAGGTCAGAGCTTTGTTGGTTTTGGGTGTGGCTACAAGATCAAAATATGACGTTGCATACAAGAGCTGGGTCGAGGAGATGAGACGAACCATTGGAAACTCCATTCACTCACTTAGGAAAAAGGAAATGGCGGCTGTGGAGCTCGCCCAGCGAGAAAAGAAAGCCAACAACATCAGTCTCCAATACAACCATCTCGTCAAAGTTATGGAGTTGAGCGATGTTGGTATCTTTAGTTGCGACAAAAGCGGTAACTTGCTTCAAGCAAACGAGTCTTGGTACCGACTATCTTCATTTTCTCGTCAGGCAGAACCTGTGCCCGCATTTGCCTGGCTGGAGTCAGTCTACGATGATGACAAGGCACTGGTCATGTCCAACTGGAACAGCATGCTTCAAGGAAAACCAGTCACTGTAGGAGAAGCACGTCTCTTAAACATCACTACATCAGCTGACTTTAGCATAGTATCAAATGAGGTGGAAACACCCAGAGCGGCCGGAAGGACGGTGGATTTTGGCTGTCTGTCTTCCAGTCATGGACGACCAAGGCAAGATCATAAGTATATGTAAGCGTTTCCAAATCTTCGATATGCTAACCAGATACTGACATCGTCGAAGCTGGATGCACAACAGACATCGATGCACAGAAAAGAGTCGAAAACGATGCTCTTCAAGCACTGCAAGCCCTCGAGCGCGCAAGTGCTAGCGAGCAACGATTCCAGCACTTCAGCAAAAGCTCTCCGGTAGCTGTGCACATTCTCGAGATACCGAGCCGAGCGATAAGTTTTTGCAACATTGCCTGGTTTGACATGCTGGGTATCGAGGAGGTGCCGTTCGATCAACTAGATATGAGTTGGACTGATGGCATCCTCGAGCAAGACTTGCCATTGTTAAGGGAGTCGGTTCAAAAGATTTTGACCACCCACGAGCCGCAGACAACGCAATTCAGATTCCGGAAAATGTTCCTTAGTGGTGATGGACATCGATATCAGTCATGGGGTTCGTCGCAATCTCATGCGGAGTTGGACGAAAATGGTGCAGTCAAGGCTATCATGACGACGACAACTGATATCTCACACTTGAAATGGGCTGAAGAAGTGCAGCGCTCAAGAGTTGAAGAAGCTCTAGAGGCCAAACGTCAGAACGAGGTGTTCATCGACATGACCAGCCAGTATGTATTGACTTGATTTGCTCGATGAGGACATTGCTAACAATTCTTCTTGTAGTGAGGTATGTGCCTAGATCATTCAGGTGGTGATGACTAGCGTGCTAATTCGTTCGTAGATCAGAAATCCTCTTGGAGCAGTTGTGCATTGTGCAGACGCAATAGATGAGTCACTCATAGAGATGAAGTCGATCTTGGACAAGCTACAATATTCTGACGAAAAGGCTGGCAACCGCCTGGGTGAGCTGGTCGCAAGCAGCGCAGAGGCAGTCAACATCATCACATCATGCTCAAGTCACCAAAAACGGTATGCGACTGGTTTTGCGAAGCCTACGAGTGTATCATCTTGCTAACAACAGCCTTTCTAGAATCGTCGACGACCTTCTGACACTATCTAAACTTGACAGCAATCTTCTGCAGATAAATCAGGCTCCAGTCCGTGCTACGAGTATCCTGGACGATATGCGGCGCGTGTTCGAGATTGAGGCTGGTCGCGCTGAAATCGAGCTTCGAATTCAAGCGGATCCTTCGATCAAGGCCATGAACGTTGATAATGTCATGCTTGATACAGGACGTGTGCATCAGATCTTGATTAACCTGATAACCAACGCATTGAAATTGTGAGTCGAATGAACCCGTTCTCTTCATGTAAACACTAACCCGGACCCAGTACCAAAGACAAACCGCAGCGACGAGTCACCATCACCATGGGTTCTTCGGAAAAGCGTCCTTCGGATGGCATACTTTCCTCCATCGACTTCGCCTTACCACACACCCTCAGCGATACCGTACGAGAATCTGAAGCCGTAGCCTCGGGTCCAGAAACATTCTTCATCTGGTTCACAGTGTCGGACAGTGGTAGAGGCATCAAACCAGATGAGAAGACCAAACTCTTCTCTCGCTTCCAACAAGCCTCTCCACGCACCTACTCGAAATACGGCGGCTCTGGACTAGGCCTCTTCATCTCCAGGGAATTAGCAGAACTCCAAGGCGGCGAAATCGGCATCGCCAGTGAACTCGATGTGGGCTCAACATTTGCGTTCTTCGTAAAAACACAACCAGCTGCTCCTCCGATAGACCAACGGTTGAAAAACGACATTGCAATACGTCCTCGCAGTGGATCTGCACAAACCAGTTTCAGCAATGAAATCGTCCAGATCCACGTCCTGGTCGCCGAAGACAACCCCACGAATCAGAAAGTACTCAAACGCCAACTCACCAATAAAGGCTACATCGTCTGGACCGCCGACAACGGTCAAGAAGCCGTAGACTTCCTCCGCCAAACCCGTTATTGGAGTGCACCTTCCTCCTCCTCCCCTCTCCCCTCTTCACCTTCCACAGCGCAAGAAAAAGCCCTCCACGTAATCCTCATGGATACGGAAATGCCCATCATGGACGGCCTCACCGCGGCCAGGAGAATCCGCCAGATGCAGAGAGATGGACTATTGAAAGGACATGTGCCTATTCTCAGTGTGTCGGCGAATGCGAGACCCGAACAGACGAGTATGGCTATGGATGCTGGGATGGACGATTCCATTTCCAAGCCTTTTAGGATTGCGGATTTGACGCCGAAGATTGATAGATTGGCGGACATGGCGTATGCTGGGTAGTGTGGTTGGAGGGGTCAGATGAGGGGGAGAGTGTTGGGAGGGGTTTGGGGGCTGAGATTGCGTGGAGTTTGGAGGGGAAAGAATGGATGTGCATAGTGAAATATATGGAGGGGCAGATCTGATGCATATAGAAGGGTTGATATATGGGAGGGGGAGGTATTATGAAGTATAGTGGCATGTTTAGAAGTATTATATCCTTTGTTTTTGTGATTCCTCTTTGCTGAGAGTTTCGTCTACAGTATCTCGACTCGTTGGCAGACTGCTGTATCTCCAATGTCACTGGAAAAATGTCGATATCAAATCGCTTCTGTCTGACTCACGGGCGTTATGGCAGCTGAGTAGGTTCTTGGGAGTTCTCACCTTTGTTAGCAAGGACTATTCTCAGTAGCGAATTTGAGGAAAGAAGTCAATCTAACGTCATAAGTTCATTGTAAATCAGTATATGCTCTATGCTCTAATCAGCACCATCATTTCTAAAACTAAGAAAAAGAAGTCATAATTCATTCAACGCCATCAACTCAACCTCTTGCAACTCTCTTATCCCGACCATCTATACCTTTAATACCCATCACCTCCATCCCGTCTTTAACACCATCACGCAATCCACCAGTGACACCTTGCACCCACCAAAACACTATATCCTCCAGTGCTGCACCCACTTGGCCGTCATTCCAACTGCACACTGTTCTGGCGACAGTCATGGTGTTTTTGCTCAGCGCGTTTGCGGTTATCCAGGATTGATTGAGGAGTTTTTCTGAAATATGGTGGGAGCGTTCGTAGTGGTAGGTGGCTAGGCAGGTGGATTGGATGTAGGGCCAGAGGAAGGAGAAGAGGAGGAAGGATTGTAGTACGATCATTGCTACTGCGCGGTGGAGGATTGTTGGATCTTGGTCTGGTTGGGTAGGCTGATGATCCTGAGATGGGCTTCTGATGAGTACTCCATTGGCAGGGGGTGGTGGTGGTAGCATCTCAGAGGGTATAGCGGCTTTGAGTCGTAATGTTTCTTCGTTGGAAAGGTTGTGTGGTAGACCTCTGAGTAGATAGCTCACTCCGTCAATGTATAGTTGACGGCTGAAGTCGGGATTTGAAGTCAAGCATGACGAGCCTTGGAGAAGACTCAGACCTAATCAAAGGTATGATAAGATAGTGAGTAAGCGATTACACTGCAAAGACAATTACCTTGACGTCCAAATTCCCATTTGATACCAGTCCGCTCGTCATTGGCAAATACAGCTGTATCAAGAGGCAGAGATCTGGGTGATGTTGGGGGAGTATCTTGGAAATTATCATCAGACAAGACGGAGGTGAGAGAAGCGATGGGTTCCTGATAAGGTGGGGGAGGGGTCGCTGAGCCAGGTCTTGAGCTCTCTGCACTCGAGTTCCTGACATGACCGACTAATGCAGCTGCACAGTTGTAGCCCGACAGCGAACGGCGCAGAGAGCGCACCTTTGGCATGGAGTTTTTGATCAACGGCGGTAGCACTGCATAGATGAGAGATGTGTTTTCTTCATGGTTGGAATCCAGAATAACAGGTGCAGGAGCCATTCTTGTTGGACAAAGCAGGATAAGGGTACTATCAGATCAGTCACCGAAGGACTGAGGCAACCTCTGGATATATAAGAGACATGCTGGCGGCTACAGACGGAATGCGTTGAGCATCACATGCATGCAGAGTCTGACACCCAAATGAAATATCTCGTACCGTTGTTGAGACCCTGAGTCTTTACCTCGCCGCGAGCCAACCCTGCAGTCGCATGCCGACATGTGAAAGAGGCCCGAGCTTCGCTGCTTGACGAAGCGCACAGACACCTGTCAGCCAGCGCGTCTACGTCACCAACCTTGTGCCTCGACTTTCTTTGATGCCTTCCGCGCACATCGACTCGTACAGAAAAGTGACAGCTGAGCTACCTACTCACATGCTTCTCATCAGGCTGCCATCGTCATGGGTGTCACTGGCCTGTGGACCGTCGTCCAGCCTTGTGCCCGACCTATCAAGATCGAAACACTGAACAAGAAACGACTCGCCGTCGATGCCTCCATCTGGATCTACCAATTCTTGAAAGCCGTCCGCGACAAGGACGGAAATGCCCTGAGGAACAGTCATGTCATTGGTTTCTTTCGCCGCATCTGCAAACTGCTGTTCTTTGGCATCAAGCCTGTCTTTGTCTTTGACGGTGGCGCTCCTGCCCTCAAGCGTCAGACCATCAACGCTCGCAAGCAGAGAAGAGAAGGAAGAAGGGAAGATGCTACCCGCACTGCTGGCAAGCTTCTTGCCCTGCAGATGCAGCGTATAGCCGAGGAAGAGGAGAACAACCGCAAGCGTGCCAGCCATGCTGCACCGCAGGAAGAGGAAGAAGCTCTGCCTGAAAACATGGTCTATGCTGAGGAGGTCTTCATGAACCCACAAGAGCGACAACAGAACAAGACCTTCAGAAAGAAGGATCAATACCATCTACCTGATCTAGGTGTCCCTCTATCCGAGATGGGTGCTCCCAACGACCCGAGAATCATGTCTCTCGAGGAACTTGAGAATTATGCTCGCCAATTCGACACTGGCGAAGACATCAACGTATACGATTTCTCCAAAATAGACTTCGATGGCGCTTTCTTTATGAGTCTCCCGCCTAGTGATCGTTACAACATCCTCAATGCTGCCAGATTGAGAAGTAGACTCAGAATGGGTTACTCGAAAGATCAGCTGGATACAATGTTCCCTGACCGCATGGCTTTCTCCAAGTTTCAGATCGAACGTGTCACGGAGCGTAATGATTTGACGCAACGTCTCATGAACCTCAACGGCATGAATGACGACCTGATGTTTGGTCTCGATGCGCCAGGCAGAGTCGCTGGTGAACGAGGAAGAGAGTATGTACTGGTCAAGAATGACGGCGTTGAGGGTGGTTGGGCTCTAGGTGTCGTCACTGGCAAAAACGAAGGTGTTCAAAACAAGCCGATCGATGTTGATGCAGCCGAGATTGAGGCAAAGGAAGAAGATGACGAGGACGAAGATAACGACTTCGAAGACGTTCCAATCGAAGGCCTCAATCGTTTGCCCAAAGTCGCAGCTCAGCAAGATAAGACGCTGGGCTCCGAGATGGCCAGACGAAGACAAGCTTTCTACAAGTCCAAACGTGCTCCTCGAAGGAAAGCCAGAGCGCCTCAATCCCGTAAGCCAGCCGAGCCTGAGGGCCTGTTCGTTGAAGATGACAACCAAGACACTGTCATGGATTCCGACAACGAAGAAGGCAGTGCTTCCGAAGATGATGAAGAGCTCCAGCGCGCTATCGCTATGTCTATGCAAAATGAAGAAGGTGAACCGGAAGCGGAAGTGGAAGAAGAGGAAAAGGAAGATTGGCTAGACACGTTCCAACAGTCTCGTGTTGATGAGAGTCGTCCCATACCTCGCGGTGGCGGACAAGCTATTGCGCACATCGTCAACAGCAGAGCGAACAAAGCAGTACCTGTTGCGCCGACTCCTAACAGTGATGATGACAGAGATTTGCAAGCTCCTCTAGCAGCTTCTCGCAACGAGGCTACTTCCAAGCCTGCTGCTGCTGCTACTGCTTTTGGAGAAGAAAGCGACGACAGCGATGACATGGACTTCCAAGCTGCACTCGCTGAATCACGCAAGTCAAGGTATCAATCCAAACAACCTGCAAAACCCCGACCTGAGCCACCTGTTCGCACAGCACCACCGAAGACCGCTCCTGCGGCCAAGAATGCGGCCGGTTTCTCAGGACCTTTGCCATTCGAAAAGCTGGATTTGGGTAGTTCCTTACTCGGCAAGAAGAAAATGCAAAAAACGCAAGAAGAAATGTCAGGAGGTTTTGAGAGAGATGATGCCGGTCCAGCTAAGAAGGACAAATCAGAGCCTGTTCCTCCATGGTTTTCTGGAGATCTCGACGCCAATATCGCCAAGCAGAAAGCGCTCGAACGCGATGACTGGCAAAAGACCAGAGCATACAATGAAGAATTTCAGTTTACTGAGGCGCCGACTCTGGGTCGTCGCTCATCGCGCGAGGTCATCGATCTGGAATTGGAGGAGTCGCAACCTAAGGATAACAGTCAAAAAATCATCGATATTTCGGACGGGGAAGAGGACAAGGCGGACTCGCCTGAGCCTGTCGACATGAGTATTATAGATCCGCCTGCAATGGGAGACCTAGCAGATCGCATCAAAGCTGCACCCCCGGTCTTGAGCAACTCTGAGAAGGAGGAGGTCGAGACATCGCAGGCACCAGTGATCAGTCGTGAAGAGAACGACAAGATAACGCCACGTGAAGAAGCTCCTGTTGTTACGGAGTCGCCCAAACAGAAGGCTCCGCCAGCAAAGAATGTTCTGTTTGCCGAAGAGGACGATGAAGACGACGAGATGGAGTGGGAACAGGTCGACGAGCAGCAGACCAACCTCGACAAAGAGTCATCGCCAACAGTTCAACCTCAAGCCGAGAAGCTTTCCTCAAAAGCTCCATCAGAGCCTACCGAGCAACCTACACCAGAACCCGCAAAGGAGCCTTCAAAGTCACCATCTCCGGACTTCGAGAACGTGGACATCCCTGACCAGTCTGAAGAAGAGCAGCCAGTAGACGTCGAGGAACCAACCCCAGTGCAGACAGAGATTAATGCACCAGTTCCTGTCACCGGTACGGCAGATCAAAATCTTCCAACGGATGCCGACGAATTTGGATACTATTCAGACTCTGAGGACGATGAGCTCCTTCGTCAACTCGCTACCGAGACTGAAGAGCATGCTCGTTTCGCTTCCACGTTGAACCACAAGACACAGCAACAGAATGTGGAAGAATACGAGCGCGAGTTGAAGCAACTTCGCACCCAGCAAAAGAAGGACAGACGTGATGCGGATGAAGTGACCCACGTCATGATTCAAGAATGTCAACAGTTGTTGAAGCTGTTTGGTCTGCCCTACATAACTGCACCCATGGAAGCTGAAGCACAATGCGCAGAACTCGTCAGTCTCGGTCTAGTCGATGGCATTGTCACTGATGATTCTGATTGTTTCCTTTTCGGCGGCACTCGCATCTACAAGAACATGTTTAACCAAGCCAAATTCGTCGAATGCTACTTGACCTCCGACTTCGAAAAAGAGTTCGACCTCACCCGACAGAAAATGATTGGTATCGCACAACTCCTCGGCTCCGATTACACCGAAGGACTTCCCGGCGTAGGTCCAGTAACAGCTCTAGAAATCCTCTCCGAATTCCCCAACCTCAATGATTTCCGCGACTGGTACAACGCCGTTCAAATGAACCAGATCCCCAAATCCGAAGATGCAGGAAACGCTTTTCGCAAAAAGTTCCGCCGTCAAGCCACGAAATTGTTTCTTCCTACCAATTTCCCGGATCCCAGAGTTGAGAGTGCGTATTTGCAGCCGGAAGTCGATAATGATCCTTCTGCTTTCCAATGGGGTGTTCCTGATCTCAGCGCCTTGCGCAGTTTCCTTATGGCTACTATTGGATGGTCTTCTGAGCGTACGGATGAAGTCCTGGTTCCTGTCATCAAGGATATGAATACTAGACAAGCTGAAGGCACGCAAGCGAATATCACTGCGTTCTTTGGTGGAGGTACGGGAGCTGGTGCGTATGCTCCTCGCCAGAGGATCGAGCAGGGAAGTAAGCGTATGGGCAGTGCACTTGATCGTATGGCTAAGGAGGCGAAGAAGAAAAGGAAGGGTGGCGTTGTGGAGGATGAAGAGGAAGAATATACTGAACATGCTGGGGCGGAGAAGCTGGCTCCTAAGAAAAAGGCGAAGAGGAATTCGAAGCGCTCGGCTGCTGCTACTGCTTCGGCTGATGTGTGACGTTGACCTAGTGACACAAAAATATAGAAATGGAACCAAAACAGACCCTCCCAGCTTACCAAGTCGGCATGTCAAAACCAACCATCAGAAGGCAAGATGGAATTCCACATGAGTTAAATGTCCAGAGAGAGCAACAAGAGATACGCGCTCTCAGCGGACAGTCACTCAAGTTTTGAAAATGATGTTGCCTTTTGACAGCTTGTTCGACGCACCTGCCACTCAGGGACCGGGAGTTTCGATTTCGGATGTGCGTTATGTCCTCCATACATCCATCCCTTCTCTCCATAACACACCCGTTCAGAAACGGCTCTGTTTGTCTTCTCCTACGACTCGAGTTTTGAATTTGTCCTCGACTTCATCATATCGGGTGATTTGGCATGGTCCAATGCCATGGAGGCATCGTGCTCATAGGTCGAATGCGTCCAATACAGGATAGATAGTATCCTCAAAAGCCTAGCATGATGGATGTACGAATGCTTTTTCGCTAAATCAATGCTGGTGAACTCGTGACCACAGTAAGCGTATCCTGGATGCATCCTCTCCATGTGCTCGTTCGTCACCAATGCTGCTGCAGAATTGCTCAATAATTTTCGGAAGCAGATCTAGGTTCAATGAGAGAAAGACCTGCAAGGCATCGCTTTCTGTGGGCGCCGTGCTGTTGCTCAAGTTCATCGTGCATTTCTATAGGTAGATTGACGTGTTTCGCTGCGGCTTGAGAGTCGATATTACAGAGTTCAACACTTCGGGAGAACGGCATGGAGACAAGCCCCTGTGGCTTCCAATGTTAGTATTACATAGAAATGCGCAGCACTTTGTCATCAGAATGCCGTCGCCATTTCTGAAGCCTGGCCAAAAGTGAATGAAGCTGACCTCTTTCCAGCCATAACAAAGAAAATCTCGACATCACGTGTCTATCACCAACCATTCTGACCACAGCCATATACACAAAAATTGTCCTTATCCTAAAGCCCGCAGAATCCGCACCAAAAGGGCAAAAGAAATGTTGAACGCGGTGGGATTCGAACCCACGCAACTTACGTTACCAGGAAACTCATTTGATAGAGAAGCTTTCGATCGCTTGAATCTGGCGCCATAACCACTCGGCCACACGTCCCAGTGTTATGAAGTTCGACATCAAACCAAACCACATCCTTCAATGTGTCCTAAGGGCAGGAGATAGGCAAAGACCACTAAGTCTAGCACTAGACCTAACATTAGCGAACATAGGAGTAGGCAAAATATGAGGCAGGCAGGGCTTTTTATATGGATTGTAAGAACAAAGAAGGAGCAAGAATGGGCCCGATACGGACATCTTAACAAAGAAACACAACAGTACTTGAGGCTTCGGTGACTATAAATTATAACATCCCCCATCTCGCCGTGACATTGATGTCGTCCAATATATCGACAGAGGTAGGAAGAAACATCAGTTCCAAGGTGTGTAGAGCGAATCTTACCACCTTTTGTCGTTGTCGCTCTAGACGTCAATGAAACGCTAAGAGCGAGGCCTTTTTGCAGTCATTCTGACCAACACTCTCGAGTGTGAAGCTATGAAAAATAAAAACAGCCATTTTCTCCTCCTACCACGAGTGCGATGCCACAAAACTGTTACTTGACCAACAAAAGAACACTATGCAAACATTGAAACTATAAATAATGTCCGAAACAGCAGGTTGGACCTACAGGATGCAATTGATGTGCTGAATCCATAGTCATGGGGGTAACCCTGTTATATGTCTCATGTGACATCTCCAATGATCGCAATCACACGACTCGAGGCATCATACCTTACACTCTCTTGATACTTAGCATTTATCAAGGTAAAAACGAAGGTGATCGGATTTGTTGGTGGTTTGATGGTTTTCTCATTTGATGTTCGAGCGACAGGCAATTGCGCGACGCGATCGATCAGCGGTTTCGGCGACCGTGGCTGCGTCATCGGACGAATTTTTGGAGAGCGGCCGTTCAGAGTCATTGTTGAGAGGGGCAGGTGTTTCCCTTGATCGCTCTTCCCCTCTAGTTACATTACTACAATTGTGCAACAATGGACGTGACAACATTCACAGAAAAGGCTCGCGACTTCCCCAAGAAGAAGTGCGGTTAGTAGGATGGAGAAAAGTACAATTGGCTCGAAAGGACGAGGCTGACATTGTGGTGGTTAGGTGTGCTCGGAGCCACTGGCTCTGTTGGCCAACGATTCATTCTTCTGCTCGCCCTTCACCCTCACTTCACCCTCCATGCTGTCGGAGCTTCCGAGCGCTCGGCAGGCAAGAAATACAAGGATGCCGTCAAGTGGAAGCAGTCATTGCCCATGTCCAAGCAGCTGGGCGAGCTGGTGGTGAGAAAGTGTATCCCCGAGGAGTTCGCCGACTGCGACATGGTCTTTTCTGGTCTGGACAGCGACGTCGCCGGCGATGTCGAGATGGCCTTCCTCAAGTCTGAACTCGCCGTCTTCTCCAACGCAAAGAACTACCGTCGCGACCCCCTGGTGCCCTTGGTTGTGCCCACCGTCAACCTTCCCCATCTGGATGTCGTCCACCACCAAAGAAAGCACTACAACCTGAACAAGGGTTTCCTTGTTTGCAACTCCAACTGTGCTGTCATTGGTATTGTTATCCCCTTCGCTGCTCTGCAGTCCAAGTTCGGTCCCATCAACCAGGTCTCGGTCGTTACCATGCAGGCTGTTTCGGGTGCTGGTTACCCTGGTGTCAGCAGTATGGACATCATCGACAACGTGGTTCCCTTCATCTCTGGCGAGGAAGACAAGCTCGAGACCGAGGCCCAGAAGATTCTCGGCCAGGTCAACTCAGACGTCACTGGTTTCTCGGACCAGAGCGACCTCAAGATCTCGGCTGCCTGCAACAGAGTCCCCGTTCTGGACGGCCACACCGCATGCGTTTCGCTGCGCTTCGAGAGAAGGCCCGCTCCCAGCGCCGAGGAGGTCAAGCAGGCCATGCGCGACTACGTCTCGGATGCTCAGAAGCTTGGCTGCCCATCTGCTCCCGAAAAGGCCATCGTTGTCATGGACGAGCCCGATCGCCCGCAACCCAGACTCGACAGAGAGACCGACAGAGGTTATGCTGTCAGCGTAGGTAGAGTTCGTGAGGACGAGAGCGGCATCTTCGACATCAAGTTTGTCGCTCTGAGCCACAACAGTGAGTGCAATACCTTTCGAAAGCTTATGAGCAAAACGCTAACTTTTTATAGCCGTCATTGGTGCTGCTGGTTCTTCCATCCTCAACGCAGAGGCTTGTGTTCTTAAGGGCTTTGCGTAAATGCAGTCCACGGATGTTTGTTATGTAGTTATGGATGCAAGATATACTCACCAGTACACGACAAAAAGCTTGAACAATCTCTTTAGCCATCTCGTAATGCACGATGTTTTGGTAAAAAGCACTTTGTCCGAAGTGAGCGTGCATTTTGTCACTCTCTCTTTGGACCCATTCATGATTGCGAATACCATTGTGCATTTTGACGTGCAAATGATCGCGTGTCATTGCTGTAGGAGAGTCAGAATGAAAAGTAAAGGGGGGCCTATATCATGGCATGCTCTCATCACCTACACAACCCTATTCATATCATCACAAAAAGGCACGATCATTTTCAAAGTAAACGGGTTGGCCAAAGAGAGTTCAGATTGCTTGTCTCCCTATGCTAGGGTCCTTCCTGTATACCGCTCTTAAGTCTTACAAAGCATACACTCGCACTTAGCAACCTTGGCGTCCTCATCTCCCTTGACCATATAGTAAGGATCCCTCTTCATAAGCCAAGACACATGCTTAGCAAACTGCGAACCAGACCTGAAGCTCTTGCCGCTAGGATGACCCCATAGGTAAAGGTCATCTTTGCTTTCATCCTGGCGAGTGACGTAGAAGAGGGCGTAGTTTTCGGGGAAATCGGAGAGCAAGGGGATGATGACCGGAGTCTCTGATGGAGTCGTGTTAGTATGTATGCGTTCAGGCTAATGGTTGTGGTGGAGGTAGGGGTAGCTTTTACTGATTGCGAGTTCTGCAGCGATGCTGTTGTGGAAGCTGACGGTGTGGCTGTGCTGAGATGGTTTGCTGCCGCTGGTGCCATTGGGGTGTTTGGATTGATCGCCGTCGCTGGTGAGGCGGTTGAGGAGGACGACGCAGGGTTTCTCTTCTGTGGACTGGGTGGCAGTCATGATTGATGTTTGCTTTGGGGAGATGCGTGATGAGAAGAGGAATGCGTCACGTGGGATGCTTTTATAGAGCATTGTATCAACCCACGCCATCTGATTGTCTCGGCGATGGAAGCTTGGATACGAGGGCGCTGTCTGATCGCCCGATGGGGAACAGCGACGGAGATGGTCGTCGCGGCTACAGCATTCGGAGCGTATCAGAGCAGAGCAAGCATGTTCACGATGAGATATCAGCAGCAGCAGGTAACATGACTTTTGAAGGAAGTAAAGCATTGTGCACCATTTGTATTCGAGCGAGAGTGTATTTGATTGAAAAAAAGAAGCAAGCCATGGGAAACCTTTCGCCCATGATCGAGAAAGCCATATGATCATTCGTGACTTCCTCCCGAAAACTCCCTTATGCCCAAAGTCGTAAGCCATCCGTTGTCGTGAAGAAAGAACATGAAGTGAAAAGTGATCAACTGTTCACAAAGAAGTGAAGAGAATGTCAGGAAAACGCCGTTGCTGATGCTTGGAGGGAAACAAAAACGAGGGTGGGTAAGACATGTCCTGCATGTTTGTTGCGTGAGAAGCAAGTTTGAAAGTGCTACGCTGGCGGCACTTAGATGAGACCGTGACCGTGGGTCTGCTTTGCGTGGCGACGGATGAAGTCGCGCTTGGCCTTGGAGGCACCGCCTTGCTGGTAGACCTTGAGGTAGTTGACAGCCCAAAAGGCATCCTTGAATGCGGAAGGGTTATTGGCGACGAAGTCAACGCACGAGGAGGCAGAGCAGCCGTCGTTGAAGAAGGTCTCGCCAGCCCAGGTGCCACAGAAAGTGGTGTCGAAGACGATGGCGTGGTTGTAGAAGTAGCTGTCGAGGTCGCAGCCGCGGAAGTTGGCCATGGGTTGGCCGAACTTGCTGACATCGGGCTTGCCGTTCTTGATGGATGAAGGAATGCTGTTGCGAGGGAAGAACCAGACGTTGATGTGCTGAGAGGTCCATTCCATGGCGTAGACACCACCACCAATGGCGTTAAAGCCGGTACCTGCACTCGAGCTGGAAGGGGACAGGAAAGCGCAACCGGCGCCATCACCTGCAGACTGTTGCGTGTTAGCTTATCATTCAGATTAGAGGTTACAGAAGAACGAACCGAGCAATCGCTGCCTTGGATTCTACCGCTCTGAGAGGTGCCAGAGATGGAGCAGCCAGGCATGGTGTGACCGGACACCTTGTTCTGGCTGGCGAGGTTGGCGAACTCGATAATGTCGATCTCGCCGGACTGGGGCCAGTTGCCAGTCTGACCAAAGGTCCAGAAAGCAGGCCAGACGCCGCAAGAGCTCTGAGGCATGTGGGCAATGTCGGCGATGAAGAGGCCATGGGTGAAGGTGTCCTTGCTGGTCATGCGCACAGAAGTGCGACCGCCATTGGCACCATTGGCATTGAGATGAGTGTAGGAGTCGACGCCCCAGGTGGGAACGCTCTTGTTCCAGATCAGACCGTATTCAACAGCATGGTCGTGAGAGACGTAGTTGGTAAAGCCCTGAGTAGGATCAGGGCCGGTGAAGAAGTCGAACTGGTTGTAGAAGTTGTTGCCCGAGAAGTCCTTGACGAGCTTGTAGTTGGCAGCCGACACTAGGCCGACGAGAAGCGAAAGGCTCAAAGAGAGTGATGAGCGCATCTTGATCAACAAGATAGAGTGATTGGTATGTAATGAAGGTTGTTGAGAAGAGAAGGTTGTTGTTCAAGGAAGGAAGGAGAAGAGGAAACGAGAATGAAAGAGTGACTGGATGGAAGTCTTTTGATGAATTCACAACAAACCATCCAGTTGGTAGAAGTGAGGGAAAAGTAAAGAGTTTATACTCAAGGAAATCACATGCATACGATCACACTTGAAACACAGGCTAAGTGAGGGACAAACAGGAGTGAGTACCTTTCTAGAGCCATGCTAGATGCTACGCCGTGCCAACGGGGCGTCACACACGTGGCGTACTCGAACAAACCATTCAGGACCATCATTTGGGCCTTTAGGAATATCGTCGTTTGCTGCACGATTCGCACAGCTGCATGGCACGGCGCAAACAAGCTTTTAGGCTGTGCGGAGACGCCATTCGCGACCGCCTACCAGGTAAAAGAATGATCTTTGCGCGACCAGTTCTGAAACCTGACTGTGAGGGTGTGAAGAGGCGCATGACAAGTTGGGTCAGGGGGAGATGTGGGTGCACTGGAGATTCGGTATGCAGGTGCAGTGTTTGGCAGTGGAAAAGGCTCCCTGCAGAAAGTGCCCCACTCTCTCCAAGGGAAGGAACGACCAAGCACCAAAAGGAAGGAAGGATATCAAATGCACGAGAGGAGACGATGCTTTGGTAAGTGCGAATGAGATGGCAGGAAGCACAGAACAGACAAAGAATGGCATACGGCAGTCAGGGATGATGCGGCGGTAGTGAGTGAATCATGGCCAATCGTTGGATACTGTCGGACATGCAGAAGACGCATCGCAGCGACTCTAGGCCTGAAGCTCCACCTAGGGCAGGTGTATGGATGAGTCGGACAAGGATGGTGACAGTGCCGGAGTGCCGCAGACAAAGCAGGCAAGAAAGCGACATGTCTCTCTCTGTGACAGAGGCATCACTTGGACAGCGTGGCAGTCAGTTGACGTTGAAGTGGTGATGGGCAAGACGATGCGAAGCGGATCAACGCCGCGCTTGGCACTCCCGCTTCGGTCTCGTGGTCGGCCTGGCGCGTGCTTCTTGACAACTTTTTTGTTCTTTCCTTCGACGACGACATTTTTTGTACATATGCACTCCACCATGCCGAAAAGGAAGAGAGATGGCTCGGAGGCGTCTGCCAGTGACGCAGAAGGTGTAGAGACCGGTGTCAGCATTCGCCAACACAGAGTGCAACACAAGTTGGAGCTTGCCCATAAGCAACTTGCTCGTGCCTTCAAGACGGCCAAGGGCTTCGAGGCGCAAAAGTCTGGAAGGCGGCGCAAGACTGCTGGCGCAAACAGCGATGAGAAGGAGGTCGCGCGCATAGAAGCCGAGACCGCTGCTTTGAAGGTGGGTCGTTCTTGACGTATCTCTTTCCGTTTTCTTCCTCGTTCTGCTCTTTCCTTATGCACGCTGCTCAATGCGTTCATCCTGCACCTTCCTTGCGTACCGCAGTATACTCACTGCTACTGCTTAGACACTAGATCTCTCTGCCACGGCACGCAACTATCTGTATAAGTCTTTGATCAAGTTCAAAGCCGTTGCTCAATCACCCGACCTCCCCAAAGCCGTGTCCACTCCACCACCACCGATCACCGACACTGCAAAGGCCAACGTCATTGCTCGACTATGCAACTCGAACCCTGTCAAGGAAGCCCTCCCTCCATTACTCAAGGATCTACAGCGCGCTCTTGGAATTGAACCTAAGGATGTAAAAGAGGGAAAGAAGCGCCTAAGGGCCAAGGATATCGAGAAGCAGAAGCAGGAGGAGCTGTCAAAATCACAATCGACCAAAAAATCACGGCCTGCCACTGACCCCGAGTCTGGTGATGTCAGCATGGCAGAACCTGACGACGAGAGCGACGTTCGGCAACCCACACACCGCAAGGAAAATGCACGGGAAGCTGGAGATGGCAGCGATGGTGAATTCGCAGAGTTCAATGACAGACTCGCTGGCTCTGATAGCGAAGACGACGAAGCAAGCGACCATGAGATGGGGCCTACAAAAGGCAAGGCATCTCGTGCTGCAGCATTACGAGCGGCTCTCGGCGACTTGTCTCGATCAGCATCTGTATCACCTTCACCGTCTGCCTCGCCGTCGCCGTCACCCTCTCCGGAACCGGATTCGCCGCCAGCCAGGACCACCAAAGCCGGTACATCGGCCTTTGTTCCTTCTCTGACTATGGGCGGCTACTGGTCTGGCTCAGAGTCTGAGGCTGAGGACTTCGAGGACGGGCCACCCAAGAAGAACAGAAGAGGTCAACAAGCACGACGAGCCATCGCCGAGAAGAAGTTTGGCAAGAACGCGAAGCATTTACAAGGGCAGGAGAAGGCAAGCAAAAATGACAGAAACGCTGGCTGGGATGCGAAACGTGGCGCAACCGATAGAACAGGTCCACGAGGTGCTCGCGGAGGTGCACCTCGAGCCCGCTTTGAGAGACCAGGTCAGGATCGCGGGGTCAGCAAAGATGATGCCCCTCCGAAGAAGAAGCACAGAGATGACCAGGGCTCGTTGCATCCCTCTTGGGAAGCTGCGAAGAAGGCAAAGGAGGCCAAGAAGGTCACGGCGAACTTCGAGGGCAAGAAGATCACTTTTGACTAATCGAGTAGGACTTTCAATGCAACCAGAAGAATCATCTCGAACCGCAAACGTTTGTCCTGTCACTCCACCCTTTTGTCTGCATTTGAGGGAGCCTCTTGAGGTGAAGTTTTTCATATGTGTAGCTGTGCAAATGCACGTTTTTTTGAGAGGAGGTAGCCCGTCCACAGAAAACGGCTGATTGTCGCGCTTTCCCTGGCCACGATACTTGCCCCGAAAAATACCATGCATTCGCACAGCTCCCGCGCTTCTGAGTGAAAGCGCGTAGGAAGATGATGTGATTGAAGGAGTTTGGTCCGTTTGCCTATCACTTTGTAAGCAAGCATGCTCACATAATCCAATACCCGCCAAGTCGGATGCGATAAGAATTGAAGCAGGCAGGATCTTCTGTTGAGCTTCGGGACATGACTTCCGATTGAATCAGAATCTCCAGCGATCTCCACAAGTGTTTGAGGGTTGCATGCGAGGTTTGTGGATGCCCGACAACATTTCCTTTTTCGCCGATTTTTACACCCTTAACTCCGTTGAACTCGTTCAGGCACACAGAGCCTCAAGATCCACATGCGGTAAAAGCTCGACAAGGCTTCGGCAGAAAATACTGTTAGAATACTCTAATGTGGACAAGATACCTTCGCTGCCTTATCGCAACCCCTTAAGGACACCGAAGGGAAATTAATCAATTATCTGCAAGGAGCCACCACCATCGGCCGAAGACTAGAAACGGAGAAGTCTGCGTTTCGGTGGGGGTATGGCGAAAGCTCTATCATTTTCAAGAGCTTTCGTTCTTGTTCTTTCTAATTTTCTCCCCTGGCATCGTCTGGTGTGTGAACCGAGATAGGCGGACCCACCTTATCAATCTCTCACCTAAATTTGGCTCGCGCTTTGGTATTACACCAGAAGAGTCGCGGACATTTTTCCGGTTTTTTATCCAACGCATGCCAAGTACTTGCTTTTTCCGACTCGGGCTGCCGCGTTCATATGTGGCATCTGCTTGATTCAAAGAACCATGAACAAAAACCGCCAGAACCACGGTTGAAAAATTTCAAGAATAATTTCGAAGCAGATGCACTTGGTATGCGGTTCTAAGGTTGCGATTCAGATCTGGAGAAAGGCGTGGAATGTTTGAATAAGAACGTGGATCATCTTGGCTCTGACGCCTCTTTACCATCGTTCCGCGGCCTGACCAACCGCTAAAACCTTACTCAACGCCTTTAACAGAGACCCCCCTTGTGCGACCGAGATAGATACACCTCCAGATGATGCATACTCAAGACGAAGAGCAAGATACATTCATGCAATGCAAGCCTTTTACCAAGAGAGGCGGATGGCAGTAGAGGTATCCAAAGACGCAGTGGTGACGGCAGAAATACTACTCGAGTACACCCGCTACTGTATGTCTGAATAAGCTCCAATTCGATCTACACTCGCGCTACCTGACTTCGGCCGACGGCCACGGCTCAACAGTCGTTGAATTGGTTGGCGCTGACGTCGATATCAAAATGTGTTTAGATCTGCTCACATTATTCATCAGCGGCGCTCTATGCTAACTCCGAACCTTGTGTATGTCAATGCCGTGTTCAAATTTCTTTTTGAAAGAACCCTCTTCCCGCGTGTCAATCTGTTTGGTTCCCTCCCTTTTTCCTGTGACGCGACCGCAAACACCGGTCTCCATTCTTTGACACCGCACGCCTGGTCTGTATCCAAGACGGTGTTTTTCTCGTTTGATATCAACCACTTTTAATTCCATATCGCCATTTACCATACAAATATTTCTTGAACACTACATACCAACGACATCATGTGGGGTAGCGGTCTACCTGACGATCCGCGTATAGCTCGCCTCGAGAGTCAAGGAGGCCAAAATGCCTGGCACAACCCTTCTGAGCCTCGTGCTGAACGACTGCACAAAGATCACGACTCCCAATCGTCCAGCTCAGACGATGTAGACCGTAGCGGTACCTGGGGCGAACGAGATGCAGGCATTCCGAATGAGGTCATGGCTATGGAGGACTACAGAGCATTGAGAAGGGAGCTCACCAACCGATCACGAACCAGCGCACACCAATCCCTGGGTCGCAGACAATCTTCGAGGAGACAAAGCACAACCACCGATGCTGCCGATGAGGAGTCCCAAATTGGAAACACCGAAGCCCAACCTAAGGACGAGGACGACTTCGAGCTCAGCGATTTCATGAGAGAGGGCCATCTTGGTCAACGCAAGGGCGACAAGTCTGCAAAGAAGGTTGGCGTGGTATACAAGAACCTCACCGTCAAGGGTGTTGCAGCTGGCGCTACTTTCGTTCGTACCTTACCCGATGCAATCATGGGCACCTTCGGACCGGACCTATACCACATCCTCTCGAGGTTCATTCCCTTTCTTCGCAGTAAGAACGGCGAGTTGAAGACACTCATTAACGACTTCTCGGGTGTCGTAAGAGATGGAGAGATGATGCTGGTTCTTGGCCGACCCGGCTCTGGTTGTACGACATTCCTCAAGACTATTGCCAACGATCGCGAGAGCTATGCACAAGTCGACGGTGATGTCTCATACGGTGGCATCCCTGCCGACAAGCAGAGAAAGATGTACCGTGGTGAAGTCAATTACAACATGGAAGATGATGTTCATTTCGCTACACTCAACGTATGGCAAACGTTCATGTTCGCCCTCCTGACGAAGACCAAGAAGAAGGCCAAGGGCGATATTCCTCTTATCGCCGATGCTTTGATGAAAATGTTCGGAATCAGCCACACAAAGATGACTCTCGTTGGTGACGAGTACACAAGAGGTGTTTCGGGTGGTGAAAGGAAAAGAGTCTCGATCGCTGAAACTCTTGCATCGAAGAGTACTGTTGTATGCTGGGACAATTCGACTCGTGGACTTGATGCTTCGACAGCTCTGGATTACGCCAAGTCCCTCCGTATCATGACAGACGTCAGCAACAGGACCACTCTCGTAACTCTCTACCAAGCAGGACAAGGCATCTACGACCTCATGGATAAGGTCCTCGTTATCGATCAAGGACGTTGTATCTTCACTGGACCAGCTGAAGCCGCTAAGCAGTACTTCATCGATTTAGGCTTCGAATGTCCCGAGAGACAGACCACCGCCGACTTCCTGACTGCCATTACAGATCCCGTAGAGAGAAAGTTCAGACCAGGCTGTGAGGCTAGCACACCGAAGACACCTGTTGAGCTGGAACGCGCATTCCGTGAATCATCCTTCTACACTCGCAATCAGCAAGACATCGAAGTTTATGAGCAGCATCTCCAGCAAACCAATCACGAGGATGCCAAAGAGTTTGAAGAGGCAGTACAAGCTGGAAAGTCGAAGACTGTCACCAAGAAGTCGCCATACACCGTCAGCTTTATTCGTCAAGTGCTTGCCTGCACACAGCGTGAGTTCTGGTTACTATGGGGAGATACATCAACGCTCTGGACAAAAGTCTTCATTATCATATCGAACGGTCTTATTGTCGGGTCTCTTTTCTACGGACAACCTCTCAACACCGATGGTGCCTTCTCTCGTGGTGGTTCCCTTTTCTTCTCTATCCTTTTCCTCGGCTGGCTTCAACTTACAGAACTGATGAAGGCCGTCAGTGGACGTGCTGTCGTCGCTCGCCAAAAGGAGTATGCTTTCTATCGTCCTTCCGCTGTTAGCGTTGCCCGCGTCATTGCCGACTTCCCTGTCATCCTGGTCCAAGTTTGCCTGTTTACCATCATCATGTACTTCATGACAAATTTGGACGTGGACGCTGGCAAGTTTTGGATTTATTTCCTCTTCGTGTACACCAACACCATCTGCATAACTGCTCTCTATCGTATGTTCGCAAGTTTGTCACCAACCATTGATGATGCTGTTCGCTTCTCTGGTATCGCTCTCAACTTGCTTATCATCTACACCGGCTATGTTATCCCCAAGACACAGTTGCTCAACGACTACATCTGGTTCGGTTGGATCTATTACATCAACCCCATCAGTTATTCTTTCGAGGCCGTGCTGACTAATGAATTCTCTGACCGCACAATGGCTTGCGCCCCGGACAATCTCGTTCCTCAGGGCCCTGGTATTGACCCAGCATTCCAAGGATGTACCTTGACCGGTGCTGCAGTCAACGCTCAATCTGTAAATGGTGCCGACTACCTCCAGACACAATACACCTACACCCGTGCTCATCTGTGGCGCAACTTTGGTGTGGTGGTTGCTTACACTGTTCTGTATCTTCTTGTCACCATCGCTGCCACCGAACTCTTTAGTTTCGTTGGTGGTGGTGGCGGTGCTTTGGTCTTCAAGAAGTCTAAGAAAGCAAAGAGACAAGTCAAGCAAGCCGGTGCCTCCGACGAGGAAAAGGCTGGATCCGACGAAAGCTCTAGCGACACCGCCATTGGTGGATCAACGACTGGTGAAAAGGAAGAGCAAGATGCTCTGAACTCTATCGAGAAGAGCGAGAGTATTTTTACTTGGAGAGATGTCGAGTACACCGTGCCTTACCAAGGCGGCGAGCGCAAACTTCTCAACAAGGTCAACGGTTATGCTAAGCCTGGTCTCATGATCGCCCTCATGGGTGCTTCTGGTGCCGGAAAGACTACACTCCTCAACACTCTCAGTCAGAGACAGAAGATGGGCGTAGTCCAAGGTGAGATGTTTGTCGACGGTCGCCCTCTTGGCAAGGAGTTCCAGCGTAACACCGGTTTCTGTGAACAGATGGACCTTCACGACGGTACCGCAACCATCAGAGAGGCTCTCGAATTCTCTGCCATTCTTCGCCAGGACCGCAAGATCCCCCGTGCTGAGAAGATCGCATACGTCGACACGGTCATTGATCTGCTGGAGCTCAATGACATGCAGGATGCTATTATCTCCTCTCTCGGTGTCGAACAACGTAAGCGTCTGACCATCGGTGTAGAGCTTGCAGCCAAGCCCTCGCTGCTGCTCTTCTTGGACGAGCCTACTAGTGGTCTCGATTCTCAAAGTGCATACAGCATCATTCGCTTCTTGAAGAAACTTACAGCCGCTGGTCAGGCTATTGTCTGCACCATCCACCAGCCTTCATCGGTCCTTATTCAACAATTCGACATGGTTCTCGCCCTTAACCCAGGAGGCAATACATTCTACTTCGGGCCCATCGGCGAGAACGGCAAGGATGTTATCGACTACTTTGGTGCTCGCGGCGTCAAGTGCCCTCCAGCCAAGAACGTTGCAGAATTCTTGCTCGAAACCGCCATCAAGCCAAAGAAACGATCCGATGGATCGAAGATTGACTGGAACGAAGAGTGGCGCAACAGCAAGGAAGCCCAGGCGGTGATTGATGAGATCGATGGACTAAAACGTATGAGAAGCGAATCGACTCACGCCAATCACAAGGAGGACGAAGCAACCGAATTCGCAGCACCCGTGTGGCTACAGACTACCATGCTTACTAAGCGTGTCTTCACTCAATACTGGCGCGACCCTTCGTACCTGTATGGTAAGCTCTTCGTGGCTGTCATTGTTGGCATCTTCAACGGTTTCACTTTCTGGCAACTCGGCAACTCCATTCAGGATATGCAGAACCGCATGTTCACAGCGTTCTTGATTCTGACTATTCCTCCTACCGTCGTCAACGCCGTCGTCCCCAAGTTCTACCAGAACATGGCGTTGTGGATGGCTAGAGAGCTCCCTTCACGCATCTATGGCTGGTTCGCTTTCTGTACTGCCATGGTGGTCGCCGAAATCCCCATTGCGACGGTCAGCGCTATTGTCTATTGGCTTCTATGGTACTATCCCTCGGGGCTGCCAACCGACAGCTCTACTGCCGGTTACGTCTTCTTCATGGTCCTCTTGTTCTTTTGGTTCCAATCAAGTTGGTAAGTGACATCGAAAACATCAATATCGACCCGATTTGTGTTCGATAGTCCTTGAATTGTCATGCTGGACGTGTGTCCAATCAGACACCATCTTGCATGGCTTTCGGGAGACTCGAAAATGAGGGGATCTCGTGATTTGGTCAAATCTTCACCCCAAAACGCCCCCTCGACCCCCTATCACCACCACCACCCTCCCCACATACCAGGGATCATGCTAACTGTTTTACAAGGGGAATGTGGATATGTTCGTTTGCCCCAAGCTTTACTGTCATTTCGAATGTGTTGCCGTTCTTCTTCGTTATGTTCTCGCTGTTCAACGGTGTCGTGCGTCCCTACGCTTCGATCCCTGTTTTCTGGCGCTACTGGATGTAAGTTACACCTTATTGTGCATGCGCAGATACTCCTCCATGCGTGAATCATGCTTCCATACGTACATGATACTAATGCCTCTTAGGTACTACGTAAATCCATCGACCTGGTGGATCAGCGGTGTTTTGGCCAAAACTCTCGATGGTATTCCCGTTGAGTGTACCTCAAGTGAGACCGCCATGTTCAACGTGCCTGCTGGTCAGACCTGCCAATCCTACGCTGGCGCCTTCGCAGACTCCGCTGGCGGCTACCTCCTCAACCCTGAGGCCACCGCCAACTGTGAGTACTGCCCTTACCGCCTCGCCAACGGCTACCTCGCCACTCTCAACATCCAAGCCGGCGATGCATGGAGAGATCTCGGAATCTTCTGCGTCTTCGTCGTCTCCAACTGGGCTCTCGTCTACTTCTTCATCTACACCGTGCGCATCAAGGGCTGGACCTTTGGCTTCGGACCTTTGTTCGGCGCTTTGGGTAAGATGGTCGGTGTTCTCAAGAAGCCCTTCCAAAGCAAGAAGAAGGAGTAGAGTGTTCTTCGTATTCACCAAAATTGATAGAGGTTGGGTTGTTTCTTGATTCTTAGCATGGAGTTTTGTTTTCATCTCGCTTTGCACGATTTCGGAGTTATAGCGATCATACTTATTCGGATCAATAAATTTCCTTAATTATCAACACACATTAGACAGTTATGGCGCTGAATCAAACTGAGAAGAGAGACCTTTGCACAGCGATGTACGAATAATGATTCTCGAAATACTGTATTCATGGTTCTTGCTCTTACTGTGCATCTCAGACCAGTACCAGATTTACAGGCTCATGCCTTTATCATTGCAGCAATTCTTCGCCTCAGGCCATGCTTCATGATGAAAAATGTTTGCAAGATGTGGTGAATTTTGAGATTGACCCTGAGCATCACCGCCTCCCGGTGTGCTAAACTTTGTCGTTTCGACTCTCCGGCGGCAGGGATACACCCATCAAGTTGCACGATTACTTGAGAAAGAGTAGGTCTGACACAGAGAGCGAATATTCGAGGCTCTCTCTCTCTTCGGGTTCGACTCTACCTTTAAAAATCATTGTGCAATTTCTCAGCTGTAGCGGTAACAAACCTCAGCATAGGGGAGGCGTTGAAACTCGAACAAGCACTCGTGATCCATTCGGTTGACCTGTGATAATCTCGTTCGAGCGCTCTAGATATCTTGAGAAACATGCGCATTGGAAATCCGACAGACAGAGAAGGAGCGGCCATACAGCAGACTGCTGACTAAGCAAAAAATTCCTCGGCTTCGCGCAACTTCACCTTGATGTTTCTCGAACCAAAAGCTCAAAAAAAGAATCCGCCAACATTGCAACAACACATCAGTATAATAATATCAAGCTATGCTCCGCGAAGTACCAGGCGCACTCTCCACTCCAGATATGTCACCTTCGCCTGAACCAACCACAACATCGGAACTTCACGACGACATTTTCGGCTCATCGCCAAATTCTCCCATCTTGTCAGGCCATCAGGAAAACGAGAATGACATCGACATTCCAGCTCATGTGCTCAACGCAGCAAATTCGGAACGCTCGGATATTCCTCGTCTGCGCAGTACTCATGTAACCAATGGCTACCGCGACGGTATTTCCGTATCAAAAGCCGAACACGTCCAACACGGTTTCGACGAAGGCTTTTCTCTCGGTGCCGTCATCGGTATCAAATCTGGTTTCTTGCTCGGAGTCTTTGAAGGAATTGTTCGCGCTATTCAAGCTTCTGCTACCATTGCCACAGAGGCAAAGGAAGATGTTATCGCAAAGTTCGTGCTGGCGAGAAGCGAACTAGGGCTGCAGAGTTTGTTTGGAAGGGGGTGGTTTGGTGAGGACGGAATCTGGAAATTTGACGTTAAGGGAAAGAACGAGGAGGAGGTCACTTTCAGAGATGTGGCTGATGCTCATCCGCTAGTGGACAAGTGGGTGAAGGAGGTTGAGAGCTTGAAGAAGAAGTTTGGATTCGAGATTCAGGCTAGAGCAAGACCTGATGGAGACGAAGAGGACGAGACAACTTCTTGAAATGTGTTGTCGCGATCTTCCCAACATCAAGCGCCATCTGCAATCTGGGCGAGCCGCATCGACCGCTTCCATGTGTTGCACCTTGCACGGTTCCGCACCCCACCCGCCGCCGGGAACTACCCATCGCATCGAGTTGTCGAAATTTCGTGGCGTGCAAGTCAAATCCTGGTCGCACCGACGATCAACGCATGGGCTCTTCTCGCTCAACCGGGACCTACAATCTTCTTTTCCCGAGGTTGCCAATTCCACCCAGCAATCGTCGCCAGCTCAATGGATTTGAAAGGTCATTGCAGGGGGCTGAAATATTGAACATGGCAACCACACGAACTCCCTGCCAGTCATGCATCACACAATCGATGCCGGATTGAGCTCCGCAGGAAAGCACAAGGTGATCTTGCAAAAAGTGCATCACTTTCGAGTACTGCTTGCTTTAACTAGCTCGCCGGAGAACAAACCAAAGACATACTGCTCAAACAGTCTGTCTCAAGAATTCATCACCATCAGAGCCTTTCGCTCGCTCCGTCGATCAAGCAAATTTATCCATACAATCGTCTTTCTCCCACTCATAAACCTCTTCCTCCTCAACTTCATCTTTCTTTCCATAGTGCCCATTATACTCTGCTGCAGATTTGCTGGATTGGCTGAATCCAGTGATGTCTGCCCGGAATTCCATGATGGTGTGACGCAGATCATCGATACTATGACGGATATCGTCGAGTGAGTTGCCTAGATCGCGGTGCATTGCGTCCAATTGATTGCTGAAGCTATTTCCGGATCCACTCAAGAGATGTTGGGCATCTTGAGCCGAATTGGGGTACTCAGCATCATTCTTAGATGGCAAGAGATCCGCATTTGACGCAGTGCTGACTGAATGAGCGACTTTTGGAGATGTTGGAGCAGACGCTTTGCGGTTTCCCAGCGAGCGACTTGATGATGGCTCGTTCGGTGTGTCTGCGGAGAGTATACGGTCGATAGATGATGAGCCGGGATGTGCTTGCTCTAGGCCAACTTCGCTCGATTGCCTAGTGTGACTTGGTGTGATGGCGACTGGCTTGTTGCGAAGACGTGTGCTTTCCAGTGGGGTACGATAGGAAGGCGTACGGTACAGAGGTACGAATTCGTACGCATCGAGGCTGCGGGATGTGCCCTGAGGCAATTGTTGCAGAGGATCATTGTACAAATGGCTTGTCGTTCTTTCGTACTCTGCAAGTAGAACTTCGCTTTCCGCTCGCCACTGTATTTCGGGATCGTCTTCTGATAGCATATTGCTGTTCTGCTAGTTCGGATTTGAGGCGTCTTTGGTAACTTGATGGGAGATTCGAGGTCTTCTATGATCGCAAGAGACAGAAGCGTGGTGCTGAATTGTTGTACGTGGATACTACTCAAGGTAGCGACGATGCAGTTTTCGAACCGTTATTCTTCTAGGGGTGAGTCATTGCTATCAGAATGGACTTTCGTCATGTAGCTCAAATTGAGCAAATAAAATCTTCGAGGCGCCAGGCATCAACATTTGCACTACACTGTTACTCGAACCACCGGTACCGACATATAAAGGGACATTTTTCTTTGCATGATGGGCTTGTGATGCATGTTGAATTACAGTCTTGGTTCTTGTTTGTATGCATTAAGAGTTGTCTTTAGGAACCTTTTCCAAAAATCAGAAGCAACCGCTGTGTCGTCGTGACATTCACACCAGCGAAGCATTCTCCTTGGACAATCTCCTTTCCTCCGCCATCTGAGCATAGAGGTCAAGGCTGCGCCCTATGAATCCCACGATCGCCCATGGCGCACGGCTATTATCGAAGACAACAGCCCAACCTCGAACGATCTGTGAACTGAGACTTCGCAGGATCAAAGAAACATTGCCATGATCCAGGTCGCCAAGCGTGTAGAGGTGACCTAGACTCTCAGGAGCATCGAGTGATGCTGCCAACTCCTCGATTACACGTACGACGATGCCAATAATCTTGAGCTCGGCTTCTAAGAGTATTGTTAGCGAGCCCTGGATTTATGGGTGACGAATCACTTACCTGTTGGACGCATGGCTTGGTACGTCTCTGCCATAGTCTCCAGCCATTTACTCAAGAAGACTGCCGCTTCCAGGTAATAGAACAAGTTTTGATTGTCCCACCAACCAAACATAGTACGACTTATGTACATGATGCCGAACTTGACCAAGAAGTTGAGCGCATGAGCTGAATGCAGTAGAGGCAATGTCATGTTTTCGGTGCGTAGTGGCGGTGCAGTGTCAAACAGACGCTTCGCTACTTTTTGCCAATCTCTGTTGCCCGCTCGCATGGGGAAACTATAGTTCGAGTGCAGGCGTATACGCGCAAGTCCGAGTATTGCAGTAGAGGTGAGGGAGTTAGAACCATCGTGGTTCAGTGGGTCGAGTATGGATTCTGGAGCCTGCTTCCAGATGGCGGTCCATTGTTTGAGTGCCAACCTATAACAGTTAGCTTCTATGACTGAGAATAGCTATAGCCTCCCCGTGTGCCAAAATCTGTCACTTCTTGCCATCTCCGTGATCACGCCAGGGATCTTCCGGCCTGTAGAAATGCACAGTGTTTTTGAGATCGGTTTGGTCAACCGGAGAGAGGCGCTAAATATCATGCTCTCAGTGGCCACAGGCTGCCCCTAACAGTGCTGAGACTGTGCATCTCTACAGTTATAGGCGTGACAAGTTTAAGCACACAGGGAGGAGGTACCGCTGATACATACCCCATCTCATACATGTCGGCTTCTCGAAGGCTGCCAGAGGGGTTCGATTGCATCTGGCGTGCTAAGTAGATACGTTGTAATAGCGCGTGGATAAGGACGAGATTGGCGAAGGGCGAGTAATTCAGGTGTTTGTCGGCCGGCGATTCTGAGAACAGCGCAGAAAAGGCGTCTTGGAAGCTGACGGAATTGGGGGTATGCATTCTAGCATTATCCCACGCGCTTTGAGAAGGCGCGATCCACTCCGCTGTTGGACACGGTAGATCAACATCTAATTGGCTGGTCAAAGCGATCGGAGGCTTGTCAAAGAACACAGTGTGTAGATTGAGCACGAAGAATATGCCAAGCTGAGTTCTGCGGTAACTCTCGTGGATGACCCAATCGTGCCAGTTCTTGCAATTCGTCTTGCTAGACGACTTTGCCAAGGGATTGCTGCTGCGTAGGTAGGCAGCAAGTAGACTTTGCAATGTTAGAGTATCTTTAGCAGACTGGGAGTCGCATTGGCAAACTGCAAACTTGTCGAGTAGCAAAGCTGCTTGTACAGTACGCAACTGCTTGATAGCACTGTGTAAGTCAGTATCTCTGTCTAGCAGAGAATCTTCTCCATCTTGCCAGGTCTCTAAGACAACTTGCTTGCTAGCACGAAAGAGCTCCATAGCCGTTCTCGTCTCGCACCTGTATATAGCCCCAATAGCTGCCATTGCTAAGAAGAGAGCTGGAAACTGATAATACTGCGGGGGCCTGAATGTTACAGGGTGTAAGATAGGCAGATGATCTTGGTAGTGCTCAAAATACCCAGTGATGTAGCGACCAAGAGCTAGTCGTGACGGTAAGGCAAAGCCTATCAATAAGTGATGGAAAGGCGATAAAGCACCGAGGATTTGACTTCGCTCCTCTTCGTGTATCTTCCAGGGGCAAGGGACTGGGCCCAGCTCTTCGAAGTCGTCTTCCATGGGTCTGATACGGGTCTGGGTTGATGCAGCATGTACTGTTGTTGCAGAATCGGTTGGTAGAGATGGAAGTTGAACCGGCTCATTTGCAACAGTATACACATCATTTTGTGTAGATGCCATGTCTTGAAAATTGGAGGCGGGGTCATACAAGAAATCCAGACCAGCGTGCAGACCCATCGTATCAATGAAGTTGGAGAAATCATTAAAGTCATTGGGGAAAAGCAGATTATCAGGGGGTAGAAACGACTCCTGTGAAGGTATCTGCGTATATCCCATGCCTGACACATCTGGCTGAATACCTTGTTGTCTACTGACAGGCACCGATGGTTGCCAATGTGGTTGCTGGGATACCGGTTCATGCGCTACAATCGATTGGGGTCTCTCCGTATCGCAAGGGGTGCTGTTTGAAGACTCCGAACCATTGGTACCAGATTGTGTATGTTGAACATGTCCATCTGATGGTGATTTATCAGATGGCGTCACACTTAAGTGCTTGCCATTCAGCTCATGCCGCTTGAGCAAATCCTTACGAGCGAAAGCTTTGCCGCAGAAACATGTAAAGGGTTTCTCATTGGTATCTGTACCTATGACTCAGCATAATCTCGGGGTTGAAGGACAGCAGTATGTAGGATTACGTGTGGTCGTATGCCGCTGGAGATGCTCCGCACGGGCAAAGTCGCGATTGCATATGGAGCAGTGGAACGGCTTTACGGGATTTCTCCTTCTAAGGGATGTGTTGCTCGCCATTTTTTCGCTTGCGATGCATGATGACAGGAAGCTGCCCGTGTCATTCTGATGAAGAATTGATACGACGAGGTTGTTGAGGTGGTCTTCATGACCCCCGAAAATTGGGGTAATTAAGCTTTGGGGATGTCGGAGAATGCCAAGGCCTGAATTGTTCACCCTCGAGCTTGATGAATCAGCGTCATTGTTGAGGTCGACTCCATCGTTCCTACCAATTTGATGCGTGCTTGTCGGAATGCATCATATGATCATGCTGCGAAGATCAGATCGAACCGCTTATGCGTAGACGATGAGAATGGTTATAATCCGATCGTCGCGATGGCAGGTGTACTGCTACGTGCGAGCTTCGCATTGATGCGTTGCAGCATCTCGAACGTTGGATCCATCATGGAATGGAGTATACATAATCGTAAGTGGGGATGATTTGGAGAAACGAGAGGTATTGTTGAGATTTGGTTTGAAATCAGACTCGAATAAGCAGATATAACTGTAAGTCAGATGGCTCATCATTCTGTTAATAACTGCCATTCTGGTCCTCTTTCATTTTCAATCCCAAAATTGAGTGATCAGCTCATGACTATCTTAAACGCAATTCGGGACAGCCCAGCAGGACAGCTCGTACGACTGCTCCGCCCAGAACTTTTACCATATCCAGAGGAGCAAGACTTTCCTCAAAAAGACCTTTACAAAGATGCAGAGCTCATTGCCGAGAAGTCTGAGCCATCATCCACACCTTCTGAGGCTACCATAACACCGCACTCAGATGATGAGAGACGACATACAGACATCGAAGCCGGGATACCGGAGAAGTTTGAAGAGAACCACGAAGCGTCGCCAACGATCCGCGAAGACGGCACTATCATATGTGACTGGTACTCTGCATCGGATTCTGATAACCCGGAGAATTGGTCTTCACGGAAGAAGCTATGGGTCGTGGCCTGTATCTGTTACTGTTCCTTCGTCGTCTACATGTCCGCTCCCGTCTGGACCCCTGGTGAAGAACAATTCATGGAAGTTTTCGGTACCAACTATGCTTATACTGCCCTTGGACTGGCATTGTTTGTCTTTGGCTATGGTGTAGGACCCTTGTTGTTTGCACCGTTGAGCGAGATTGCCAGTGTGGGAAGGAACATTCCGTACATCACCACATTCGTATTGTATATGTTGGTAACTATTCCCACGGCATTGGTACGTAACGCACCTGCGTTCATGTTCTTCCGGTTCTTGCAAGGCTTTTTCGGATCTCCAATTTTGGCTACAGGCGGCGCATCTCTTGCTGATGTCTATGATTCGACATATCTACCTTGCGCCATGACTGGGTGGGCGTTCGCTTGCTTTGTGGCACCTGTCATTGGACAGATCATAGCAGGAGCAGCAATACCCCATCTGGGCTGGCGCTTTACGATCTGGGAGATACTCATTGCTTCTGCGCCAGTTCTTGTGATGTTCCTTTTCCTGCCCGAAACGAGCCCGGCGACGATTCTTCACCACCGCGCCCATCGCCTTCGCAAAGCACTCGGCTCAGACAATATACGCTCTGCCTCTGAGATGGAGCAACATGGATTGTCTATCAGGACTGTTGTGATCGACTCGTTGGTCAAGCCAATGGAGATTACATTGCTAGATCCGGCAGTGTTGTTCGCGAATGTTTATATGAGTCTGATCTACTCTATATACTACAGCTTCTTCGAAGCGTACCCGCTGGTTTTTCCATCTTCATACGGCTTCAATCTTCTTCAGGAAGGACTGGCTTTCCTGCCGATCGCTATCGGAACAATTTTGTCATTTTTGCTCTACAACTCCTACCTGGTTTTCTATCGCGTGAGCTGCTTTCTGATATCGCGCTGACCCACGGCTGACATCGAAAATCCAGATACCTAAAGTCAAGGCTGGTACACCGACGAAACCTGAAGACCTTCTTCTCCCAGGTCTGGTCTCGTGCTTCTTTCCTCCAATTGGCCTCCTTATCTTTGGCTGGACATCTCGACCCGACATCCACTGGATTGTGCCGATGATAGGCATTGCACTCTTTCCTCTTGGAGTGTTTATTGTCTACCAGTGCGTGTTCATGTACCTGCCAACGCTTTATCCAAGGAAAGTTTCGTTCTGATCCCCACACATTCTCTGATCCAAACTCATGCTAACATGTGCTTTAGATATGCCGCCAGTCTGTTCGCAGCATCGGACTTTACACGCTGTACGTTTGCGCTTGCTGCAGTATTGTTCAGCAGACCCATGTACACCTATCTCGGTATGGGTAAAGCTTGTACTCTACTGGCGGGTCTTATGATCGGATGCATCTTCGGTCTGTTCGCCCTGCATCATTACGGTGCGAGATTGAGGCAGAGATCCAAGTTCGGAAAGAAGTAGAGAATAGTTCAAGAAGAGAAAAGTAAGAGAAAATCTGTATGGGAGGGAGCCAATCCGGTATGAACTGCAAGACCAGTATCTAATAACATGGCTTGCTTGGTTGGGTACTGTATCATTGAATGACCTGTTCCTCTCTGTCTTCCTCGATTCTACCTACCACACAAGATCAATCCACTATCGAATCTTTCCAAGATCTCAAAAATTCGTAGCATTTTTCTTTCCTGCCCTCTTTGTCTTCAGAAAGAACATTACACATAACAAGTGAAAGACAAAGTCTTGTAGGAAGCTATATGTTCTCTACTGTTCTATACCGCACACAAAAAACTAACCCACCAAATCTTCAAATTTTCCAAAAATCCCAAGACTTCACCACTACTCTCTCCCTCCACCAAAAACAATGCTATAACAAGCAAAAGATGGGGTCTCGCCGGGAATCGAACCCGGGACCACTCGCAATTGGCTTAGAGTTTTCAAGAAACAGCAGAAGCTGTATCTCCCTAAGCGAG